>SAMEA3663118__coassemble_121_pt1 | contig 43029 bp, 39 predicted proteins | sample SAMEA3663118__metabat2_high_PE_005 | metagenome-assembled genome bin SAMEA3663118 (sample SAMEA3663118) | pig gut metagenome | biome: pig gut; feature: pig-associated habitat; material: faeces | place: Denmark | collected 2012 | reverse complement strand
GACGCCGCCGGGGCGTCCGCTCACTGCGGCGCGATAGGCGCGGGCCACCGCCGTCGGGATATCCTCGGCTTTGTTGACGCGGTAGGCTGCTTTGACAAGAGGTTTGGCGACATTGAGCTGGTCGAGACCTTCGTAAGCGCCCTGGTCGAGATCGATCGGCTCGCGTTCGCTTGAACCGGAGATCTGAATCATAGGATAGCAGTTGACAGTGGCATTGATCGTGGCGGTCAGTCCGTTGAGGAAGCCGAGCGACGAGACGGTGAGGAGCACGCCGGGCTTGCCGGTTAGATAGCCATGGGTCTGGGCGGCCATGCCGGCCTGCTGCTCATGACGGAAGCTTACGAACTTGATGCCCTGCTCCTGGGCTATATATGCGAATTCGGTGACCGGAATGCCGACGAGGCCGTACATCTGGTCGATTCCGACCATGCGGAGAGCGCGTGCGAGCACGTACATTCCTGTTACCTGATCGGGATATTTGGGAGCGTTTGTTGTGTCCATAGTAATAAAATATGATTGGATAAGTCTAAGAAAAGGCCACGGTTACCCTCTGCGGGATTCTCCCGTGGCCTTTTGATAAGTTGTGGAATTTATTTCTTGGCTGGTTCGGCAGGAGCTGCCTTAGGCATAGGAGCTGTCGTGCCGTTGGCCTTGAAGCTTGCGATCTGGTCGGCCGAGAAGCCGTATTTTGTCAGGATCTCGTCGGTGTTGCCTCCCAATGTCGGGCAAGGACCGTAGTTCGGCTGATAGTTCGACATGGTGAACGGAACTCCGATAGTGACGAATGTGCCGATCTTTCCGCCCTGGTCGATCTTTACGAGTGTATTGCCGTCGTAGAGCGACTGGTCGTCCATCACCTCCTTGGTGCTGAGCACAGGGGCGCAAGGGACTCCGTAGGGAGCCAGAAGCTTTACAACCTCGAATTTATCTTTGTCGATAGCCCACTCCTGAACTCGTTTCCAAACCTCCTGTTTGTGGCGGTCGCGAGCGTCGGCGGTGTTGAAATCGGGGTTGGTGAGCCAGTCTTCGAAACCGAAGGCCTTGCAAGCGAGCTCGAAATCCTTCTTGCCGCGCTGGAAGATGATGTAGCAGTATGCGTTCGGGTCGGTCTCCCAGCCTTTGCACTTGTAGGTCCAGCCGAGCACTCCGGAGCCCTCCGTGTTACCTGAACGGGGAACGAAGTCGGAGAATTTTCCGTCGGGATATTGCGGGAACTGTGTGAGATAACCGATGCGGTCGAGCGTAAGCTGGTCGCGGGTCTTGATTCGGCAGAGGTTGAGGCAGGCGTTGTGCATCGACTGATATACGTAGCATCCTTCGCCTGTCTTCTCGCGCTGGCAAAGGGCGGCGAGCAGACCGATGGTCATGTGCATACCGGTGTTGGAATCGCCGAGGGCGGCGCCGCTCTGGGTCGGCACTGCGTTGTCGCCTTCCCACCAGCCGGTAGTCGACGCGGCGCAAGCTGTCACCTGAGCCACAGGCTCGTAAGCCTTAAGGTCGGCGAAACGCGACGAAACAGGAAATCCCTTGATGGTGCCGTAGATGCAACGGGGATTGATTTTGTGGACAACTTCCCAGCTGAAGCCGAGCTTGTCCATTGCTCCGGGATGGAGGTTTTCTATAAAGATATCGGCGTCTTTGATGAGGCGCGTGAGGATCTCGCGGCCGTCGGGAGTGGCGGCGTCGAGAGCGAGCGACTTCTTGTCGGAGTTGAGCTGCAGGAAGTAATAACTCGGGCAGTCGGGGTCGAACTGGAGTTCCTTACGGGTGGCGTCGCCGGTGCCGGGACGTTCGATTTTGATTACTTCGGCTCCGAGCCATGCGAGAAGCTGTGTGCAGGAAGGGCCGGACTGGACGCTTGTGAAATCCACTACCTTGATGCCCTGAAGAGGTGCTGTGTTCATAGTATAATGTATAATGTGTAATTTGATAATTAGTATATTCTATCGTGAGGCGGCCGGAACATCATGGAATCTCAGCAATCGGATACTCTTTCCCGCCGTCTATCTAAACAACAAAGCGATATTAAAAAAGGTTTAAGCCTATTTCCCACAAAAAGTGGCTATTTTATTTCGCTGTTTTCTTCGGGCGACCGCGAGTGTTGGCTCCCTTTACATTCTTATCCGGTTCTTCCCTCAAACGATAGTGTATTGCCTGCTTGGTCCATTGCGGCAGAGTTCCCCCGCCATTGTTACCAAAGGATTCATTCGCCTTTCTTACAAATAAATGCCACAATATGTCGCCAGTGGTCGCGGGAATTAGAGGAGGCCGCTCGGCAAACACATATTCCTTGGTCATCATGTCTGCCAGATATTTATAGAGGCTCCCCATTTTATCGTTATATGTCTGAGCCAGCAATCCCTTCTTGCGCTCATCGGATATTTTTTTAGTGCCTACAGCCATTTCATAGTTATTGCAGAACACAACAGAAAGGAAAAGATAACGTCCCTCCCAATCGTAGAATTCAGCATCTTTATCTTTAGGCTTCTTTTTGTCGGACTTCGTAATATCGTCAGTCTGCTTCTTATCATTTTTGTCAGACTTCTCTTTCTTTTGTGGTGAATCTTTTAACAATGGATAGCGCCACCAAATGGCATGCGAATCAAGCGCAAGATAATCCCACCATTTCTTTTTCAATGTTTCCTCTTCGACAGGGAACTCAGCCCACTTTTCGATAGCGCTTTCCAAGTCGGGGAGTAACTTCGTCACTTCGGCCAAAGCCTCCGACGACATGAAACAGCTGGAGGGATTGCTGAAGGATTTCAAGAAGGAGTCGGGCGACAACTGTTCGCTTGTGGTTACGCGCAAGAAGGAAGACTCCAACCGCTCGGCTTGTTTCATCGACTTCAAAAACAACACGAGGGGCGACAAGCTTAACGCATCTTTCTTAATGCGGTCGTACACCGACGATGACGGACACACCAGAACATATTATGAACTCCTCGGGGCCAATTATCACGGCAACGGCCGGATCGACAACAGATCGGTAAAGATCGACAAAAAGCTGTTGGAATATTCGCATGCCGACCGGGGCGGCAACCGACATCTGAAAGAGGTCACTCTTTACTCTCGCTAAAACCATCGCCACGACCTTTGCTAAAACCATCATTAATAACTTCTTAAAACCAGCGAACATGAATATCACGATAATCATAATCACAGCCGTTGTCATAACGCTGTTCGTCATTTTCAAAGATAGCCGCAAGTATGCCTGGAGATTCGCACTCTCCATTCCGGTCGGTGTAATCGCCTGGCAAATTGCCAAGGAGAATTTCCTTCTCCCCTCCGCGGTCGCAACCCTCGTAGGTTACGGCGTAGGCGGAGCGATGTTCTTTGTTCTTGTCGCATTTGCCGACAGAGGATATCGCGCTGCGCTTGTCGCAATTGCCATCGTTGTGTTGACCTCGCCGGCTGTGGCATTTATCGGCAACGATATCGAAGGAGTCCATAAGGGAAAGATGGATTATTTCAGGGCCGTCGACGCTGTGAAGCAACGCCACCGCCGCATCGGTTCGATGGCCGAACTGAAGGCCACCCGCGACTACATAGGCTATGACGACCGCCGCCTCGGAGAAAAATTCATCGTCTCCTTCGACATCGACACGATTGCGACCGCAAGCTACGTAGAATTCGTCAACAACGGGGTCAGAGAGGTGGTTTTCGAAACGTCGGCCGACCTTCCCGACGCGCGCAGGCTCTCCCTCTGACAATATATTTCTATTTATTCACTTTAAAACTTTTTTATTATGAAACGGATTTTAACACTTCTCACCATTGTCATGAGCCTTGCCTTCGTCAGCAACGCTCAGACAAAGTATTTCTTCATTGGTGCGACTAAAGGCATCGCATGTTGTGTAAAAGCCCAAAAGCAGCTAAGGGCAAAAACCAGACATCAACTCGGCATCTCGCCGCTGAGGGGTCAACGACTGTACCGCTCGAACGTCATGCTTAGACCTCGCGCCACAAAAAGCAAAGCGGCCAATGTCCTCAGAGTGACGCCGCTCAGCGCATGCAAACCAATGCCTCTGCCTATAAGCCTACCTGATTCCCTTCCGGTAAGCAAACCTGATTCCCTCGCGCGTTAATACGAGTCGCTAATTCGGCCGCTAATTCAGAAATCGCGATTTCCGAATTAGCGGATTTTTTTGTATCTTTGTGGCCAAATGCACATTTGCTGCGCATATCACTATCAGAACCAAAATGAGCGACGATCTTTTCAATCTCCCTGAACCCGAAGCCCCACAGACTTCTGCTGCCCCCAGTGCCGACAACTACGACGAAAGCTCCATCCAGACCCTGAAATGGAACGAGCATATCCGCCGGCGTCCGGGCATGTATATCGGCAAACTCGGCGACGGAACCTATAGCGACGACGGTATCTATATTCTCATGAAAGAGGTGATCGACAATTCGATCGACGAATTCAACATGGGGAAAGGCTCCCGGATCGACATCGACGTATCGGAAGAGGGCACCGTCAGGGTACGCGACTATGGTCGCGGCATCCCGCTCGGGAAGGTTAAGGAAGTGGCCTCCGACATCAACACCGGCGGCAAGTTCGACTCCAAGAGCTTCCAGAAATCGGTGGGTCTCAACGGCGTCGGCCTTAAGGCGGTCAACGCCATGTCGACCAAATGCACCGTCAGCAGCGTCCGCGACGGAAAGATGGTGACGGTGAAGTTTGACAAGGGCGACCTGATCGAGCACACCGAACCGCTCGACACCACCGAACCCAACGGAACGATTGTGGAATTCACCCCCGACCCCATCCTCTTCGGCGACTTCAAGTTCCGTCCCGAGACAATCGAGATGATGGTCAACAACTACACCTATCTCAACGTCGGGCTGCAGATCTTCCTCAACGGCAAAAAATACAGCTCGCGCAACGGTCTGCTCGATCTTATCAAGGATGCTATGGCCCGCGAGAAACGCCCCGCACCCCTCTATCCTCTCATCCATCTCAAGGGCGACGACATCGAAGTGGTGCTCACCCACACCGACCAAAACGGCGAGGAATATTTCTCATTTGTCAACGGGCAGCACACCACCCAGGGCGGCACCCATCTCACGGCCTTCCGAGAGCATGTGTGCCGCACGATCAAGGATTATTCCGGGAAAGGTTATGAATATTCCGACATCCGGTCGGGAATGGTGGCCGCCGTCTCGGTCAGGATCCAGGAGCCGGTGTTCGAAAGCCAGACAAAGGTGAAGCTCGGCAGCAAGACCGTCGAGCCCGACGGCGAACTGACCGTCAACAAATTCATCGGAGACTTCATAAAAAAAGAGCTCGACGACTATCTCCACAAGCATAAGGAAGTGGCCGACGAGATGATGCGCAAAATCGCCCAGAACGAAAAGGAGCGCAAGGCCATGGCCGGAGTGGCGAAGATCGCCCGCGAAAAGGCGAAGAAAGTCTCGCTCCATAACAGGAAGCTCCGCGACTGCCGCATCCACCTTAACGACAGCGTGAAGCCGAACGCCAAGACCGACCGCCGCGACGAGTCGGCGATTTTCATCACCGAGGGAGACTCCGCATCGGGCACTATCACCAAGGTGCGCAACGCCGAGACGCAGGCTGTCTTCTCGCTGAGGGGCAAACCGCTCAATTCCTACGGCATGACCCGCGAGGTGGTCTATAAAAACGACGAATTCAATCTGCTCCAGGCAGCCCTCAACATCGAAGAGGGAATCGAGGGGCTCCGCTACAACAAGGTGATCATAGCCACCGATGCCGATGTCGACGGAATGCATATCCGTCTGCTCGTGATCACCTTCTTCCTGATGTTTTTCCCCGATCTTGTCAAGGAGGGGCACGTCTATATTCTCCAGACGCCGCTTTTCCGCGTTCGCGACAAGAACGCAGTGCGCCGCAAGAAAGGGCGATCCCGTAAAAAGGAAGATGACGGCGAGGAAAAGAAGGAACGCGACACGTATTATTGCTACAGCGACGACGAACGCGAGCAGGCGATAGCCCGATTCGGAAGCAACGCGGAGATCACCCGATTCAAAGGCCTTGGCGAGATCAACGACTCGGAGTTTGCCGAATTCATCGGTCCAGAGATGCGCCTCGACCCGGTGACGCTCAATTGGGAAGACGCAACCCAGTCGCTGCTCGAGTTCTATATGGGGAAAAACACGATGGAGCGCCAGAACTTCATCATCAACAACCTTGTGATCGAAGATGACTCAGAAATCTAAAACAGCCCTTTTTGCCGGCTCGTTCAATCCTTTCACCGTCGGTCACCGTTCTATAGTTGAACGCACGCTAACAATCGCCGACCGCGTGATAGTGGCCGTCGGATTCAACGCGGCGAAACCGGAGGGTGCGGCAGGAGCCGAAGCGCGCGCAGAAGCGATAGACATAATCTTCGCTGACGAACCCCGCGTGGAGACAGCCGTTTATTCCGGTCTGACAGTCGATTTTGCCCGGGAAGCCGGGGCCGATTTCCTCGTAAGAGGAGTCAGAAGCGCCGCCGATTTTGAATACGAGCGTAATCTCGCCGACATCAACCGGGAGATAGCCGGAATTGAAACAGTGTTGCTCTGCGCCCTTCCGGAATATGGATTCGTCTCTTCGTCGATGGTCAGGGAACTGCAGGCCAATGGTTTCGACGCAGGCAAGTTTCTACCTAAAACCGAATAGCGGGCATTACCCGGCCTGCCACAACACCCAACAAAGAGTATTAAGATACTAAATATGAAGAAATTACTGTTATTCACAGCAGTCGCCGCCGCGGCAATCTGCCTCACCGCAGTCAGGGCGCAGATTCCGGCCAACCAAAAACTCCGGCTGGCAGAGGCTGCCATCTCGCAGTTCTATGTCGACACCGTCAATGAAGACGCCCTTGTGGAGGCCGGCATCAAGAGCATGCTCAAGGAGCTCGACCCCCACTCATCATATTCCAACGCCGAGGAGACCAAAGAACTCAACGAACCCCTCAACGGGAATTTCAGCGGCATCGGCATAACGTTCAACATGAACAGCGACACGCTCTATGTGATCCAGACCGTGGCCGGAGGGCCGTCGGAACGGGTCGGCCTGCTTGCCGGCGACCGCATTATCGCCGTCAATGACTCGACAATTGCCGGCGTCAAGATGAAAAACAGCCAGATCATGAAGAAGCTGCGCGGCCCGAAAGGCACCGACGTCAATGTAACCGTGCTCCGCCGCCAGAACAACGTGGCCGACACAATCGACTTCAAGATAACACGCGCCGACATTCCCATCTATTCGGTCGACGCTGCATATATGGTCGATCCCGTAACCGGCTATATCCGCCTCAACAAATTCGCCGCCGACACCCGCGAAGAGGTGGAGAAAGCAGTGAAAGACCTCAAGAAGCAAGGAATGAAGCAGCTGATCCTCGACCTTGTGGAGAACGGCGGAGGCTACCTCAACGCCGCTGTCGAGATTCTCGGCGAACTTCTCGATCCGGGGCAGCTCGCCGTCTACACCGAAGGACGCAACTCTCCGCGCTATGACCATTACTCCCTGCCCCACGGCGTGCGCCCTCTTTTCAAAGACGGCCGACTCGTGGTGATGGTCAACCAGTATAGCGCCTCGGCGTCGGAAATCACCTCCGGAGCTATCCAGGACTGGGACCGCGGCGTGATTGTAGGCCGTCGCACATTCGGCAAAGGACTCGTGCAGCGTCCATTCCCCTTCCCCGACGGTTCGATGATGCGCCTCACCGTGGCCCACTACTACACTCCCACCGGCCGCGACATCCAGAAACCCTACGACAAAGGGAACTCGTCGAAATATAACCATGACATCCTCGACCGCCTCAACAACGGCGAACTCATGCATGCCGATTCGATCAAATATGTCGATTCCCTCAAAGTCTACACCAAGCGCCTCAACCGCCCGATCTACGGTGGCGGCGGCATCTCGCCCGACGTCTTCGTGCCTCTCGACACTACGGCCTTCTCCAAATATTACCGTGACGCCGTGGCAAAGGGAGCCCTCAACAAATACGTAATCAGTTATGTCGACTCCCACCGCAAGGAGCTCCGCAAAAAATACAAGACCGACTCCGATTTCGTCGCCAACTTCGAAGTGACCGGTGAAATGCTCCGTCAGCTCTATGACATCGCCTCCAAAGAGGGCGTGGAATTCAACGAGGAGCAGGCCAAACAGAGCGAACCTCTCTTCAAGATGAACGTCAAAGGGCTGATCGGCCGCGACGTCTACGACAATTCCACCTATTATAAGGTCTTCAACACCTACGACCCGATCTTCAAGGAGGCGCTGAGAATCATCAATTCTCCCGATTACGACAAGATTCTCTCCGCCCCCGCCGACTGAACCTGATCATAATGACACGATTCCGCTATCTGACTATTCTTCTGATATCCGGCATGCTCCCCTTTGTCGCAAAGGGGCAGCATGCTGCAAACGGCCTCGATTTCACCGGTTTCAATCCCGACACGGCGAAAAACGCCGCTCCTGTTCAGGTAATGACCAGCAAGCAATATGACGAGGCCGACTCTCTTCTGATGGCTTCCCATCGCTGGGTGCCTTCCGACGGCCCCCACCGCTGGCTGCGCTATGACAGGCGCCGCCGTGTGAACCGCGCGCTGATGCCCCATGTATTCAGCGGCTACCGTTCGCTTGCCAACACTCCGCTGGCAAAAGATTTTCTCGATCCGGCGATGGTCACCGTGGTGTGGGAATCTCTCGGAAAGTATGGCGCCGAACGCATTCTTCTGCCGTCTCCTCCCGATTCTACCGGCCATCAGGAGAGCATCCTTTCCCGCTCCGCACTGACTGTGGCTTTCGGAAGCGCCACCCCCGGCTGGCTCCACGACGCCATGATCCGAAACCGATTCGAAGAGGATCTCCTTTACGAATCGATGGTGAAACATCCTGAAATCATCGATTATGCCTACTGGGATCTTCCGGTGCCTCCGCGTCTGCCCGAAGAGGATTACAGCTTCAAAGGCTTCCTACGACGCCTTGATCTCCCCGAAGTTGACACGAAGGAAAAAATTGCCACAGAAGTAATAAAGGATCGCTATAACTGGCTCCATACGCTCAACACCGGCCTGCAGTTGTCGCAGGCCTATGTGTCCGACAACTGGTATCAGGGCGGCGCAAGCTATGTGGCCTTTTTCACAAACTTCCAATGGGACGTGCAGCTCAATCCGGTGTTCTATCCGAAGCTGATGTTCCAGAGCACTGTTTCCTATAAACTCGCAATAAACTCCACCCCCGACGACAAATATCATAAATATTCCATCTCCCAGGATCTCTTCCAGTATAACCTGAAACTCGGCTACAAGGCCATCCACAACTGGTATTACTCCTTCACTACCATCTTCAAGACGCAGTTCTGCTGCAGCTATCCCTCCAACTCTATGGATAGGAAAGCATCATTCCTCTCGCCGAGCGAGCTCAACCTTGGTGTCGGTATGACTTATTCGAAATCGAACAATAAGAAGACCCTGGTTTTCTCTACTTCGATAGCGCCGGTGTCGTATAACATGAAAGCTTGCATAGACCCGAAAGTGAACAAAGCGCAGTTCGGAATCGACGATGACAAGAAGGTGAAGAATGAATTCGGTAGCAACGCGGAGATCAATTTCCAGTGGAAAATGCGCGACAACATCACATATTCCACCAAGATGTATCTCTTCACCGACTACGATTCATTCCAGGGTGACTGGGAAAACACGTTGAACTTTCAGTTCAACCGCTTCTTCTCCACTCAAGTCTACGCCCATCTCCGCTACGACACCCTTGCCGATACCAATATCTCCCCCAAATGGCACAAATGGATGTTGAAGGAGATTCTTTCGGTCGGATTATCCTACATTTTCTCAACGAAATAGTCCCAAAAGCACACTCTATGCGCATCGCTCTCTTCATAATGCTTCTGATTGCCGCATGGCAGCCTGCCTTAGCCGGGCGCATCTGCGACGAGGGGAGAGCCCGCGAATATTGCGATTCGGCACTTCTCCACCGCATCGAGGGTATCTGGGAATATCCCGACGATGAAACCCGCGTGCTCGTAAAGAGGGCGTCCGACTCCGGCCACAGCTATGAGATTATCCTCCTCGAATCGCCCGACTGCCGCGTCAGTCCCGGCAACGTGATCGGACACATCCGCGCCACTGCCAATCCGGTGAAATATGAAATGAGCATTTTCCGCACCGTCACCGACCACACGCTCGGCAACCCGGGCAAATGCATGGCCGAACTCGACGAAAAAAACGGAGCGATCTATGTGACAGGGCGCAAGCTGAAATTCCGGCTGCGCAACCTCTGGTTTCTTCCCCGCTTCTGGAGAATGATCGGCGTAAAAGACGACAATCCCGCCGACAAACTTCTGCGGGGCATGATCCGAATCTACCCCTCCATAGGCGGACGCGAACCCCTTTATTTTTAGAAACATATATCCGACCTTACTGCATAACCGCTTAAACTTGCAGATAATGAGCACAATCCGAATATTTTCAGTTATAGCGCTTGCGGCAACTCTGATTCTTGCCGCATCCGACTCTGTGGAGGCAAAAAAAATAGGATATAAGCTGAAAGCGAAGTCTTCCGCTTCACGCTCCTCTTCCGACGAGCAGGAGATGACCGCCGGATCTTTTATGGTGGCGTCGCAATGCACCGACTGCAACAACGGATACCGGCTGGAGCAAATTTCTTTCTCCGGTTTCGACAAGCCTCAGCAGTCGAACACCGAGACCTTCTTCATCACCAACCATACCGACCGCACAATGAGCGGCGTGAACATCTACATTGAATATCTCGACTCGGAAGGACGCCAGCTCAACAAACGTTTTGTCAGGCTCACCTGTTCCATTCCCCCCGGCGAGACGCGCTATGCCGAGGTCCCGACGTGGGACAAGCAGCGTGCGTTTTATTACAAGAAAAGCCAAGCGTCGAAAAAGGGAGGGGCGCCCTTCGACGTGCGAATCGATCCTGTGGCCTTTTATTTGCGTTTCTGATCAGCGTTGTCTATACCGGCTTCCGCAGCAGCCGGTTCCTTTTCAGAAGGTAGATTGTCCGGACCATACATGCCGGGGACATTCTTCTGCAGTTTCAGGGCGAGAAGATCGCTGAGGCCGTTGTCGAAATATTTCGTCGGAGTGAGAATCTTGACAGTAGCATAAGCCACGATAATCACGACGAAATAAGAAACCATAAAGGAATATGTATCGGTCGTTTCGACCAGCACGAAAAAGGCCATGACCGGCGCATGGATTGAGCCTGCCATCACAGCCGCCATGCCGAGCAACGCGAAAAACCAGACAGGAAGATGAGTTCCGGTGAAATAATTCAACCCCGAAGCAAACAGCCATCCGGCCACGCAACCGGCAAATAGCGTCGGTACGAACTCGCCCGACACACCTCCGCCGCTATGCGAGGCGGCGACAAGAACCCCTTTCAGCAGGAGGACTCCCACTGCTCCCAAAAGCATCCACCTCATGCCGGAACCTTGTCCGGAGAAAAGACCGCCTGCTGTGTATGAGAATGGATCACCGTTGAGGATGACATCGATTGTCACGCCTCCGGTGCTGAACAGGGCCGGGAAAAGAAATGCTCCCGCCGACAGGAGCAATCCGGTGGCGACGGCTGCCGCAACTTTGCTCTTTATCCCCGAAAAATAATGGAAAGCGCGCATCTTCGTGTAATTGTAATACATCGAATAGAAGCCGCAGAAAAGGCCGAACAGAATTACCCATCCGATCAGCGAGACGTCAAAATGCACCGCATTGGAGAAGGGAATGTCGAAACTCATGTCGGTGAGGAGATAGACAGTTGTGGCGGCCGTGACGCAGGCGATTATGAGTCCGACGAGCGGGAAGGTGGAAATCGACATCTGGAGCACTTCCAGGGCATAAAGCACTCCGGCCACCGGAGCCTTGAATATCGCGGCGATTCCGGCGGCAGCTCCCACCCCGGCCATGATTCTTACCCACGGAGCGGAGAAGCCGCACCAGCGGCCGATATTGCTTCCCAATGCAGCAGAACTAAGAGCCACAGGTCCTTCGGTGCCCGACGAGGCTCCAAGGCCGACTGTCAGGGAGCACCCCACGAGCGGATTGAAGATCGTGAAAGGGGAGATTTTCCATTTCCCGTTGAGCATCCGAACCTTTATCTGATATGTGCCTCGCGCCACATTGTCGCGGGTTATGACATTCTGATAGATCGAGGTGAGACAGATTCCGACCAGCGGAATCCACAGATAGCGGTAATTGATCTGCGCCTGATCTGCGCCCGATGTGGAGAGGTCAAACAGATAGTGCACACCGGCGTTAAGCAAGGTAGCCGCCAGACCCGCTCCAACCCCTATCGCGAATGCCACGAAGATCATGATCGTGGTTTGCGACAGATGGCAGGGAAGCTGACGAAGAAACCGGGGTTTTTGCCCCGGTTCCTTCTTTTGAGTTGTTGACAATGCTTTCTGTGTGGGTTTCATTTATTATTCGAGGATCATCACCTCGCGCGGCGCGAAGTGCATCTCCTTTTCAATCGTAACAATCTCGTCGGTCAGAATGTTGCGTTTCTGAGTGCCGTAAGGAAGGATCTCCAGCGTGCGCTCCATAGTGACGTCAAGAGGCTTGTCGTTGCCGTTCATCAGCACGGTCACCGTGCGGTCGCCGAGTTTGCGCTGATAGGCGTATATGCCGTTCTGAGGCATGAAATGCTTCAGCGAACCCTTGGCGATCACGTCGTTGACCTCTCCCTTACGCCAGTTGAGAATCTTCGAAAGATAATCCCAGGCTTCGTTCTGCAGATCGGTGCGTCCTTCGCGCGTAAAGGCGTCGGTCTTGTCGCCGGGGAATCCGCCGGGGAAATCGCGGCGAACATAGCCGTCGCTCCCCTCTTTCGACCCGTTCATCAGCAGTTCGGTGCCGTAATAGATCTGCGGCGTACCGCGCGATGTGAGCAGAAGGGCTATAGCCTGTTTCCAGATTCCGAGGTCCTTGGGCTCTTCGAGCAGGAATCGGTCGGTGTCGTGGTTGTCGAGAAAGGTCAGGATGTTCTGCGGTTCAGGATAAAGGAAGTCGTTGGAAAGATGGTCATAGACCTTGTTCAGGCCGTTCCAGGGATCAGTCTGGTCGGAGAAGGCTTTGCGACCGTTGATCACATAGAAGAAGTCCATCACCGAAGGAAGATTCGTTTCTTCGGGATTGATCTTGCTTCCCTTCTGCCAGAAAGCACCCCCGGCTTCGTTGCCATACCAGCACTCGCCCACTATATTGAAATTCGGATACTCCTTCATCACGTCGCCGGCCCAACCCGACATAGCTTTCATATCGGCATAGGGATATGTGTCCATTCGGATACCGTCGATTCCCGACGACTCGATCCACCAGATGGAATTCTGCGTGAGATATTTCATCAGATAGGGATTGCGCTGGTTGAGATCGGGCATGGCGGGGACAAACCATCCGTTGACCGTATGGTCGAGGTCATAGTCCGACACGTAGGGATCGTGGACCGTGGTGAGCCGGTAGTTGGTCATAACGTCGGCCTTGGGATGGTTATACCAGTCGGCCGAGGGCATGTCTTTCATCCAGGGATGTTCCGACCCGGAATGGTTGAAGATCATGTCCATCACGACTTTCATTCCCCGCTTGTGAGCCTCCTGAATGAGGGAATTCCACTCCTCGTTGCTGCCGAAACGCGGATCGATGCGGTAATAGTCGGTGGTGGCATAACCATGATATGAACCGCCGGGCATATCGTTTTCGAGCACGGGGCATACCCATATCGCCGTCACGCCGAGCGAGTCAAGATAATCGAGATGGTCGGCTATACCGCGCATATCGCCGCCGTGACGGGCGTTGGGATTGCTGCGGTCTGCCCCGACGGGAAAGTCGAGGCCTTTCAACTGCTCCTTGCTCTCGGGCAATCCCTTGGCGAAACGGTCGGGCATAAGAAGATAAAGCACATCGCCAGGACCGAAACCCTTATGGTCTTCGGCTCGCATCGTGCGTTGCCGTAACTCATAAGGGAGCGTTCCCTTCTTACCGTCGGCCATCCGGTATTTGAACTTGAGAGTGCCGGGGGTTGCCTCCGGTGAAATCACGAGATTGAGAAACTTATAGTTTTTAGAATCGAGGGCCACCTGACTTGCAAGTCTGACTCCCGGATAGTCGAGTTCGAAAGCCGCCTCGGCCATGTCGGGGCCGGTCAGCATGATCTGGAGAGAATCATTGTTCATGCCGGTCCACCAGTAAGGCGGCTCTACATTGTCGAAACCTTTTGGAAGCGCAGCCGACGCCGCGCATACAGCCGTGCCTCCAATAAGAGAGAGGATCAGGCGTTTGAAATTTTTATTCATGATATTTCAGATTTAAAAAGTATTCGAAGAGCTAATGCTATTCCTGTCCCAAAAGGGTGTTTAGTTCGGCGACAGTCATATTATTGATAGCAGCGACTTGATCTTTCGGCATGCCGAAATTCAACATGTTCTTTACAACTTTAATAATTCCTTTGGCCATGCCTTCTGCTCTGCCTTCTGCCCGGCCTTCTGCCCGGCCTTCAGCTCTGCCTTCAGCTTTCCCCTTGTTCGCAGCGTATGCCACTGCCGCCTCATGCTCGCGGACAGCTTCGGTCGACGCACTGTAGAGTTCGTAATCTTCTGCGGCAAGCAGCCCGGTCTCGGCCGATTCAAAAATCTCCTTGTATTCCCCGCTCTTGTATGCTTCGCTGTAAGTATCCATCTTACCCATGTATATTTGAATGAATCATTGATTGCGATTCGACCTGTCACTGCAAATATAACGTTTTTTTTCCTAATATCAAAACATTCACGATGAGCTTTAATGAGTTTAAATGACAATATGTGGATTCTGCCTTCAGCGATTGTCGGGGGAGCTGGAGCGGGGATTTGGGGCGGATTCGCGGTTGCAGGGGGAAGTTTTGGGTGTTTTGGTTTGTTTTCCTGATTTTAGTTCTTGTTTTCCCGATTTTAGTTGCTATCTTTGCAATCTGTGAGGCGAAACATTGTGTCATGCCTCATTTAAATCGAACAGTTCTCCTCGTTTCTAACTAACCCTTCGTATGCCATGAAAAAAGAATTTCTTTGTCTGCTCGCCGCTTTGTCGATCACCGCTGTTCCGGGTGTTGCCGATAATATGGGCGGCATTGACGCGGCTATGCTCGGCCGCCTTAAAGCTTCCTACAATCCTTCGGGTGCACAGAAAGCGCTGCGCAACGCTATGAATTCATTCGATATTGACAAGCTTGCGGTCAATGCCGGAAATCTCAATAATTTCGATACTTCTTTCTCCGACAAGGTCGAAAGCAAGGGTATCACCAACCAGAAGCAATCGGGTCGCTGCTGGCTCTTTACGGGCCTCAACGTGCTGCGGTCGCAGATAATGGCCAAGCAGGATCTGCCGGAACTGGAGCTGTCGCAAAATTATAATTTCTTCTTCGACCAGCTTGAAAAATGCAATCTTTTCCTGCAGGGTATCATCGACACTGCCGATAAGCCTATGGACGACCGTACGGTCGACTGGCTCTTCGCCAATCCGCTCAGCGACGGCGGTCAGTTCACCGGTCTGTCGGACAATCTGATGAAATATGGCATTGTCCCCGCTTCGGCGATGGTGGAGAGCTATTCGAGCAACAATACTGCCAAGCTCAACCGACTGCTTTCCCTCAAGCTGCGCGAGTATGGCCTCAAGCTGCGCGAGATGAAGGCCGGGGGAGCTGACGCCGGGAAACTTGCCGCAGCCAAGGAGGTGATGCTCGGCACTTGCTATCGGATGCTGGCGATGACTCTCGGCGAACCGCCCACGCAGTTCACCTGGACGCGCCGCAACAAGAAGGGTGAGGCGGTGAGCACCAAGACTTACACTCCGATGCAGTTTTACAAGGAGATGGCCGGCAACAACCTTCGCGACAATTACGTGATGCTCATGAACGATCCCTCGCGTCCGTTCCACAAGCTCTATGAGATAGATTATGACCGCCACGTTTACGATGGCAGCAACTGGACCTATATCAACCTTCCGATAGAGGAAATCAAGGAGATGGCAATCAAGTCGATCAAGGATTCGACGATGATGTATTTCTCCTGCGACGTAGGAAAGTTTCTCGACCGCGACAGAGGTTATATGGATGTCAACAATTACGCCTACGGCGAACTGTTCGACACCGATTTCCCGATGAACAAGGCCGACCGCATCCGCACGCATGCCTCAGCGTCGTCTCACGCCATGACTCTTATGGCAGTAGATCTTGATGCCGACGGCAAACCGGTGAAATGGATGGTGGAAAACAGCTGGGGACCCGGTGCCAACGACGGTCATCTGATCATGAGCGACCGCTGGTTTGACGAATACATGTTCCGTCTCGTTGTCGACAAGAAATATGTGCCGGCAAAGACACTTGAAATCCTGAAGCAGACCCCGACGAAGCTCCCCGCGTGGGATCCTCTTTTCGCCCCCGAATTGTAGACCATGCGACTCTGAAATCTCAGGCGTACCATAACGCTGAGAAAACCATAACCATAACGAAGGCCTTATTCCCCGACAGAATAAGGCCTTCGTTAACTATTATGCGTCAAAGCACGGCTGCAATGCGGCGAACCCGTTTAAGACGTTCGGCAAAGGTAAAGGTGCTTTTAAAGAGAAATATACAGTAAGATTTGGGGTAGTACTGCTGGAGGTATATACTGTAGATGGTATCTACTATATACTCTATAATGCTAATGGTAGAGATGCTGTAAGATATGCCTACTATATGAGCGGTAAGTATGCCACTTACCAGAACGGTATAAACAAGCTGGAGGATAAGGAGGAAGGAGAGTATTTTACTACTCCTGATATGGGAGATTTGACTGCTAACCAGTTTATAGAGGTAGCTAAGGCTAAGGGATGGGTATTAACCTTCCAATATAAGCCAGAAGCCTAATAAGGTAGAATCAGTAAAAGAGGGGTATTTAGCCCCCCTCTTTTATTTTATATCCTCCTTTGTATCGTAAAGAGCTGGTATATTTTCCTCTCTAATCCTAAATCCACTTCCGTGGTCGTGGGGTTTTCCGAATGATTTCCCACTGGAGTAAGAGCCTATCCTTATATCATACATAATATATCCTTCATCCAGCATTTTAAGGAACTTATCTAATGATGGGTTTGTGTAGATAGTAGCAGAATCAAAATAAAAAGATTCTGTATTATCTGGGTTATGTTTTCTCTGAGCTGCAACATAAAATAGATTATGTAGCTTACCAGTTAAAGCCTTATTAATATCATCATAGGTATAATATACTGTGTTATCCAGTAATGTAGCTCCTCCTAATGAATATACCCCTATATAAATCCTCTTTTCCTCTGGGTTATTAATAAGCCTAAAAGAATAGGAATTATTATAGGTATTGAATTTGGTAGCGAACATAGAGGTATGTAGCTTCTTTAAAGTCTTATTTGGGTAATACTCCCCAAACATATCCTTTAAGTAAGCATTTGCTCCCACTGGATTAGATGGAGATTTTGTAAAGAGTGTTACATAAGAAGCAGATTCAGCTCTATGAGATTTAATCTCAAAACCAAAAAGGTCTGGTTCTTTAGCGTTATTCTCTATTACCCCGATACAATCTTCGAAGGTTTTACCGATTCCAGTATTATTAGAACGGTGGCTTTTTATCCAGCCTTTAGCCTTAACCTTCCTAAAGGCTTCTATAATTTTCTCTTTATCACTCATAGTTTATAAGTGCTTTAATTAAATCATCTGTAGATAAAGGACTATCCTCTCCAGTAAGTACCCAATCTATAGTTACTTTAAAATGAGTAGCTATCTGGTATAGCTGCTTTAATGTGTACTTATGCTTAAATTTAAGGCTCTCGATATTCCCTATCTGACCATTACTCACACCGATTATATTAGCTAATCCTATTTGGCTAACTTCTCTATCAATCCTTAGCTGCCTAATTCGATTGATAACTTCTATCTGGTAAGGGTTGTTAATCATCATACTCTCAATTTGTGGGTAAAATTATTTAAAATTTGTTCCCCAAATTCCCTCAAATTGTGAGAAAATTACTAACTTTGTGTGCTGGTTAATCCAGATATTGATTATTTTAAGAGCTAAAGACTTATCTAAATATATGTATAATAGAGAGATAGATGACTTTTGGAGCTTTAAAACAGCTGACACAAAGGAATATACTCACTGCTATCATAGTTACCCTGCTATGATGATACCACAGGTAGCACGGAAACTATTAGCCGATTATGCCCCAGAGGGAAAGTTACAGCTTGTATTAGACCCTTATGCTGGTAGCGGTACTACCTTAGTAGAATCATCTATTATAGGAGTTAAATCTGTAGGTACTGATTTAAATCCCTTAGCCAGATTCATATCTGAGGTAAAAACTACTCATTTTAACATAGATGAGATAAACAGAGCTATCTCTGATTTATCAGCTAATGTACTGTTATATCATCCTACTAAGGTTACTAATACTGATTTTAGCCGTATCTCGAACTATACCTTCTGGTACACAGAGGATAGCCTCTATAAGCTATCCTATATTAATCAGATAATCACAGAACTTAATCCAGAGGTACAAAACTTCTTTTTACTTTGTCTATCGGAAACTGTAAGAGAGGTAAGTTTTACCAGAAATGGAGAGTTTAAACGCTATAAGATGTCTGAGAAGCAGCTGGAGAACTTTAATCCAGATGTGTTCTTAATATTTGATAAAAAGATACAGCGGAATTTAAAAGGACTGGAAGCCTTTAATACTACTGGTAATACTGATTTAGCCCGTATCTACGATTTTAACACCTCTATCGGAGTGCCAGAGGATATACTGGCTGAGGGTAGTGTAGATATGGTAGTTACTTCTCCCCCTTATGGTGATAGCCATACTACTGTAGCTTATGGGCAATTTAGTAGATGGGCTAACGAGTGGTTCAATTTTGAAAATGCCAAAAATCTGGATAGGCTTTTAATGGGAGGTAGAATCTCTAAAGAAGCCCTATTTACAACAGAGAGCATTAAGAATGAATTAAACGAGATTAAGGAAAAGGATGAGAAAAGGTATTATGAGGTTGCATCTTTTTTAAATGACTACTGGAACTCTATTAAGAATGTAGCAAAGCTGATAAGAAAAGGGGGAAGGGTTTGCTATGTTGTGGGTAATCGAAGGGTTAAAGCAGTTCAAATTAACTTAGATTATTTTACTGCTGAAATGTTTGAGAAATGTGGATTTAAGCACGATATAACAATAGTAAGAGAGATACCTAATAAGAGGATGCCTTCTAAGAATAGTCCTACTAATAAGACTGGAGAGAAGGTAGAAACAATGAGTAACGAATATATTGTTATCTTAACTAAGATACAATGAGATTAGCAATTATAGGAAGCCGAAACTGCCCAGAGATAGATATAGCAGCACACTTAAAGTATATACCAGATACTATAGTTAGTGGTGGTGCTAAAGGAGCTGATACCTACGCTAAACTTTTCGCTCAGCAGCATAACCTTAAACTGGTGGAATATCTGCCAGACTATGATAGATACGGTAGGCAAGCTCCACTAATCCGTAATAAGCTCATAGTAGAGAACTGTGATTGTCTAATAGCCTTCTGGGATGGAGTAAGCAGAGGTACTAAATACACTATAAATTATGCCACAAAGATGGGTAAACCAGTTAAGATAGTAATGATATGAAACGGATCTATTTATTACTTATAAGCATAAGCACTAATATAATCCTACTGGCGCAAAGAGAGAGAGCTATGCCAGAGGATTATATGGATTACCCAGACTACAGTAGCTCTTCCTCTTATGATACATTTATAGGCTGTGCTTCTTTAATCTTACTAATTATTATGGGAATTGGGTTATTATGGTTTAAAAGTGCTTTAAATAGCTCACGGAAAGAGGAAATAAGAAATAAAACAGTGTTCCTTACTAATAGGGAATTATATGGCTATGAATGGGCTACTATGCTGCAAAATCACTCTGCTTATAAAAATTTGCCGAAAGAGTATTTTAAGATGGAAAACAATATCGTTAAGATACCTAAGTATGCAAAATGTAGAATAATCCTATATTATAAAGAGAATAGGAGTTATGTTTTAGTTAAATTTGAGGATTATCCTACTACTCTTTATATTGATAGAGGTTCTTTAAGAACTCCAGACCAGATAGATAAATAAGACTTACTGAGTATATGAGTAAAGAGGATTATAAAGAGATATTTAAGCTCTGGGATGATAATCAGAGGTAAAAAAATCCTTTTGATTGACGATGTTATCACAAGGAGGCGTACATTCGACGACACTGCATACAAACTCGAACGTTATGGAGCAACCGAGGTTACTGGCCTTTTCGTTGCAAAAACTATCCATCCAAATCTCCCTATTGCATCTAACTCGTCTCGATCTATACCATACGACATTTTCGAGGAAGTTATGGCTGAACAAGCGTATGAAGATGAAATGGCCGCGGAGTTAGCTGCTGAAGAAGCTTACGAGGATGATATTGCCGCAGAGCTTGCCGCAGAAGCGTACTACGACGAATATCCTGATGAATTTTGATAATGTCAGCATTTTCAGCGTTTTTCAGGCCTTTGTGGCGAATATTCAACTTTCTTCAACTTGACTACATCCGCAAAATTTAGTAATTTTGCAAATTCTTCTAAATCATCTTGTAATGGCACTCAAAACCGAATATATCCTAACACTCCAACTTTTGGAGGGGATAGGTAACAAGACAATCTTCAAAATTGTCGACCAAATAACTACTCCCATTGAGTCCTTGACTGAACTCTGTGCATTCTGGAGAACTCTCAAAGGCAAGAAATATCAGAATATCTCAGATGATGATATTCTTGACGCTAACGCTGCAGCACGTAGAATAATTTCAAATTCTGAACGCAACGACATAGGTCTTATTTCGTTTTATGACCCTGAATTTCCCGAAATTCTAAAAAGCTGTACCGATGAGACCGGAAAACTTGATCCTCCTCTCTTGCTATATTATCGAGGAGATATATCAGTCCTTAAAAAGCCTGGAGTCGCCTTGATTGGCACTCGCGAACCAACTCCGAATGGAGTTAAAGCCGGTGAATACTTCGCATCGGAAATTGCTAAACGCGGTTACAATATTGTTTCCGGGCTTGCAATCGGTTGCGATACTACCGGGCATCGTGGCGCTCTGTTAGCGAACGGCTCTACAACAGCGTTTCTCGCAAACGGATTAGACTGGGACTCCATATATCCAAAAGAGAATCTTGAACTCGCTAAAGAAATCGTTGAAAAAGGTGGCCTTTTGCTCAGTGAGTATGCTATCGGACAAAGCTGTGGTCGTTATGGACTCGTCGCTCGCGACAGACTTCAGGCCGGGTTATCGTATGCTACCATTGTAGTTCAAACTGGAATCAAAGGTGGGACTATGCACGCTGTCAATGCCACCATCGCTTCCAAAAAACCTCTTTTTGCGGTGGCATATAATTCTCCGCAAGATACCAACCACGAGAAGGTACAAGGCAACAGTATGCTAATAAGCGAAAAAGGTGCTCACCCTCTACGCTCCAAAGATTTAGAGTCAGCATTCTCTATCTTGGAACAAGCCCAAAACAAACCCAAAATTCCAGAACAGCCAACACTTTTCTGACACATGAGAAACGTTATTTTTGACCTGGACCTCACCCTTATAGACACTACTTGTCTCGAAGGTTACAGACATAGCCGCAACTGGCCCGAAGCCTATAAACATATTCCGGAAACATCAATGTTCCCCGGTATCTCAGACGTACTCGATATTATACGAAACCATAATATCAAAATGGCCATTGTAAGTACCTCTCCAAGACCTTATGTTGAAAAATTAGTTGAATTTTACAACATTCCAGCCCAAGCGATTGTGTCTTATCATGATGCAAAGCCCATTAAACCCCATCCTGCTCAAATGTTAAAAGCATTAGAACTGCTTGGCGTTAATGCTGATAAGACCACTTCTTTTGGAGACCGAGTTATCGACATTCAAGCTTCTAATGCTGCTGGCATAGAAAGTGTTGCATGCTTTTGGGGTACCAAGGAAAAAGCAGAACTTCTTCGTTCTGGTTACACCCATGCCATCGTTTCCCCAAATGAAATTTTAACCCTCATTCGATAACACTAAAGCGTAATAATCATGAAAACTTTATGTGGTTTTATAGGATGTATTGTCGGAATGTTCATCGGATTTGCCATCGGCGAATCCGCTCCTTTCCTCGCTTTTGTGTTCGTCATAGGTGGTAGTTTCGTTGGCCGTTTCATTGGTAAACAGATTGAAGAAGATAGAGAACGTACTCGCCGTGCCAAAGAAGAAGCTGACCGACAAGCACGTCTAAGAGATGCTGAAAGACAGAAAAAACAGCGTCTCCGTTCTGAAGCTATTGCTTTAGCGAGAAAGTATCCCGAAGCAACGAAACACTATTTCAAGACCCATTGGGGGATTGTAAAATCTAGTATTTCTGACTATGATATCACCGATGATAAAGTTAATACACTCCTTAGTCATAAATACACGTATGAAAGTGACGAGCAAAGATTAAATGCCGCGTACAGAGCTAAACTCCTTGCGGAACAAGAAGCAAAAAGGAAAGCTGAACAAGCTAAACGTGAAGCAGCCCGTCAAGCTGAACTTGCCCGTCAACGTGCAGAAGAACAAGAAAAGAAATCCCTTCCTTCAAAAGTTTCTGGTTGGAATGTAATGCCAGGCAATTTCCATTATACTTACCTTTTGAACTATTTCCCTACAACATGCGATTTTGAAGCGACCGAAGACGAATGGGAAGATCGTTGGACTGTTTGGAATTTCAAAAACACTCCGGGTAAAACGTCTGCTCAAAATCACGCGGCGGCCCTGAACACTGTAATACCGCAGGTAAAAAGAAAATTAGTCGCTACTTTTGGACAGTCTGCATTAAAATACATTACTCTCGTATGTATTCCAGCATCTTCTTCAGTCAAAACAAAAGCCCGATATGAAGAATTTTCTGAACGCTTATGCAGAGAAACTGGAATGTCTAATGCTTATAGCCATATGGAGGTTGTAAGTTCAAGTGCCGAAAAAAAATTTGGTGGCAGTGGTATTTCTACCAACAACGTATCATTTGACTCCAATTATTTCCGTGGTAGGTATGTAATCTTATTCGATGACGTTATCACTAAAGGTGAATCTATGCTTAGATTTAAGCGAAAAATGGAGGAACTTGGAGCAATCGTGTTGGGAGGTATATCTATCGGAAAAACCAAACATAATCGGTAATTATTGAAGTTGCGGCACCGCCGCCGCGCTTTCGTGAATCGAGCCTAAAGTCTCGACCGTAAGGCTTCAATCGCTAACTCATAAACTTACACACGGCGTAAGTTCTCTACGGACTTCGGCACCACTTTATCGTGGATCCGGAGTCCGTTTTTATTTGGTGTGGCACTTCTGCAGGTCGTTTCTGCGCGGTCAAGGTCTTTTCCATTGTTCATCCTCTTGCCCCGGTGGGTCGGGCTACCCAAGAATTGAAGCAGAAGTGTTCCAGCTTCATGGTGACTGCGGCAAACGACGGATCCTCCGCCATCTTCTGCTTATTATAGTCGCACTGCATTCCTATCAACAGATCTGCACTAATGCCCAAGGCGGCTTCGAGCAACATGGCCGTCGATTCCGTTACCGGACGCCGACAATTCAGAATATAGATCCTCTATGCATCGAACTTTCTCGATAATCTTGATGCGCAACTGATAACGTGAAATAATCTGACGCTGAAACCGATGTTTCTTGTCATTAGTTTTTCCGTCTTCATATAGCTGTCGCAGATATTCTTTGTCGAAAGTAATTTCCTTATAGCAACTGACTTACGAATGCAAATTTAATAAAAAACATTGGATTATCCACTAAACAAGTGGATAATTTTGTATAAACTGTAAAATTCTCGGCAAGGAGTCAGTCGGCTTTCTGGTATTCGGTGGGGGTCATGCCGGTTTCGCGCTTGAAGAAATAGCCGAAAGCCGACTAGCTGGGAAAGTTCAGCCGGTCGGCGACTTCGCTGACAAGCATGTTTTTCTTTTTCAATAGGACTTTCGCCTGAATCAACGTCGCCCGGTTGATCCAATACATCTGGGCGGTGATCAGCTTCCGGAAAAACTATTAGACATTGTGACAGATGGCATTCGCTGCATTTATTATTTCAGCGGATTCGCTGAAATAATTTTGCCGAGCGATTTAAAATTGCTAAATTTGCCTCATATCTGCCGACGGTTATTGCCTCTTCCGGGCAGTAACCGTCGGTTTTAATTATTATAGTTATTGATTATGAAACACTTGAAATATCTTTTTGCCGCATTGGCAACTATTGCGGTGCTTGCAATCTTTTCATCCTGCAGCAGCGACACAGACGACAAGAAAGACGACGAACCGCAGACCCCGGTTATAACGGCGGCCGACTTCAACGGCACCTGGCGCTGCTTCGACGGCACCGACGCCGTGCAGTATGTCTTCACCGGAGGCACCGACTTCACGCGCGACACCTGGGTCGACACCCCCGAAGGAACCGAGAAGGTGACCATCGAAGGAACCTATACCTACAACTCCAGCAAAAGCCAGATTGTGCTCCGTTATGTCGACGAGGAGGATTTCGACCGCGTCACGATCTATCCCGTCGAACTCAAGGATGAGGTGCTGAGAATGCTCGTGGAGGAAAACAAGATCCTCGTGTTCCATAAGATGGGAAGCGGTCCGGCACCCGACATCGACTAATCCCGTTAGGATGGAGAGCTTCAGTTTGTTCCCCTCGCCCGACGCTCCCCGCGACGTGGCCCATGCGTCGGCCTCTATGCGGAGCTACCTCGCGCCGCTCTATGGCACCGGCGAAGCCCGGGCCATGACTTCGCTGATATGGCATTCCCTCAAAGGCTGGGACACTACGGCGCAGGTGATCAATGCCGACATGCCGGTATCGGATTACATTGCGGGGAAGATTGAGGATATCATCGGCCGGCTGAGCCAACACGAACCCCTGCAGTATATTCTCGGCGAAGCCCGGTTTTACGGGATGGATCTGAAAGTTGACCGCTCGGTGCTCATTCCGCGCCATGAGACGGAAGAACTCGTCGACCTGATTGTCGACGGGAACAAGGGGCGCCAAGACCTCCGGGTGCTCGACATCGGCACCGGCTCGGGGGCGATTGCCATAGCTCTCTCCCGCAATCTGCCGTTCGCCCACGTCACTGCCATCGACATCTCCGAGGCAGCACTGAAAATCGCACGCGAAAACGCCCGCGCGCTCCATGCCGACATCGATTTCATCAGGCAGGATGTTTTCACCTGGCAGCCCGCCCCGGAAAGCTTCGACATCATAGTGAGCAATCCTCCCTATATCGCTAACTCGGAGAAGGCGGCGATGGATAGCAACGTGCTTGACTATGAGCCCCATTCCGCCCTGTTCGTGCCCGACTCCGAACCGTTGATTTTCTACAGCCGCATTGCCACGATCGCCATCGGCGCGCTTGCCGGCGGCGGCAGACTCTATTTCGAAATCAATCCCCTTTTCGCCGCCGACCTTGTCAGAATGCTCGGCGCCGAAGGTTTCCGCGACATCGAAGTCCATAAGGACATCTCCCGCCGCGACCGCTTCATCAGCTGCTCCAAATAAAGCATGAAACCCCGCAAACCACTCACCCGCGACGAAGCCCTGCTGAAAATGGCTTCGCTTTGCGCACGTTCCGAGCAGGCACCGTCCGACATAATGAGGAAACTTGCCGCCGCGGGCCTGGACTCCGCCGACATCGAAAGCGTGATCGGCGAACTCACCGACCGGAAGTTTCTCGACGAGCTCCGCTATGCCATTGCCTTTTCCCGCGACAAGGTGAGATTCTCCTCCTGGGGAAGGCTGAAAATACGCATGGGACTGATCGCCAAGCGTATTCCGTCGGCTACGATCGAAGAGGCATGGCGCGAAGTGGATCAGGCCGACTATCTCGAAGCGGCCAAAAAGGCCGCCGCCTCCGCTGCTAAAAATCTCGATCTCAGCCGAAGGGAAGAGGCCGTGAAACTCTACCGCCATCTGCTGAGCCGCGGTTTTGAGTCGGATCTCGCTTCCCGCATAGTTAAGGAAATAAGGAATAGTGATTAGTGTTTAGTGATTAGTTTAATGTTTATTGTTTATTGTTTATTGTTTATTGTTTATTGTTTAATGTTTAATGTTACCTTAAACCTAACGACCTAAACCTTAAACCCTAAACCCTAAACCTTAAACCTAACGCCTAATGGGATTGACCGACTTTCTTTTTCCGCGATGCTGCCATGTGTGCGGGGCCCGGCTCGGGAGCGACGAGAGGTTCGTGTGCCGCCCTTGCCTGATGCGCATTCCGCGCACTCTCTATCACTCCCGTCCCGACAATCCGATGGAGATGCGTTTCGCTGGGATCGTCCGTTTCGAACGTGCCACGGGGCATTTCTTTTATTCCCGCGATTCCGATATTGCCCGCATAATCCAGGATTTCAAATACAGGCATTTCCGCGGACTCGCCCGCTATATGGGAGAAGTCATGGCAGAAGAGCTCTTCCCGACCGGATTCCTTTCCGACATCGACATGATTCTCCCGGTGCCGATGCACTTCATGAAAAAGGCGCGGCGCGGTTACAACCAGACCGAACAGATCGCCGTCGGCATTTCAAAGATTACAGGCATTCCGGTCGCCAACAATCTATATGCCTCCCGTCCGCACCGCACACAGACCAAACTCTCCCTCGAAGAAAGGCGGCAGAACACGTCGCATCTTTTCCGCATCAGGCGTCCCGAAAAACTTGAAGGGAAAACGCTTCTTCTTCTCGACGACGTCTGCACCACCGGTTCGACGCTGACCGCTGTAGCTGAAGCCGTGGCAGAAGCAGTTCCGACCGCCAAAATCGCTTTTCTGACGCTCGGCGTAACTTTCTGACGCGTTCTCACCAAACGGAAACAAACTCTAAGCGAAAACTTTTCGTTATCTTTATACATAATATAACCCGATAAAATATAACCCGATAACCCGCGATTGACATTAGTATGAATCAGGAATTGACCCAGACATTTTTCCTTTCAGCCGGTGAGACCGACGCCGAAGGGAAACTCTCCCTCCCCCTTCTCACATCCAAAATTATCGACATAGCCACTGCCCATGCCAACTCATTGGGCATCGGCAACCCCTCCATGGCTCATCTGCGCCGGGGATGGGTGCTCTCCCGGCTCGCCATCGAGATGACGGAGTATCCGAAAGTCAACGATTCCTATTCGCTAACAACATGGGTGGAATCGTGGAACCGCCATTTCTCCGAACGCAACTTCGCCATCACAGCAGCCGACGGCCGGGTGCTCGGTTATGCCCGTTCGATATGGATGGTGCTCGACACCGAAACCCGCGAAAGCACCGGCTTGTCTCATCTCAATCTCCCGGAAGGAATAATTTCATCGCGGGAATGTCCTATAGCCCGACAAGGGAAACATCATCTCATCCTTCCCCTCTCATTCGACGGCGAATTGCCGCGCGGGGCCGTGAAATCAACGGCCGAGCCACAGCATTACACTTTCAAATATTGCGACATTGACTATTACCGCCATGTGAACACGGTGCGTTATGTGCAGATGCTTCTCAACCGTTTCTCGCTCGAATTTTTCGACACCCACGAGATCGAACGCATGGAGCTAACATTCATGCGTGAATCCCTCTACGGTCAGACAGTAGCCATCAACCGCGCCGACAATGGCTGCGAAACCCTTTTCTCGCTCAACAATTCCGACACCTCCGAGCCGCTCCTCTTCGCCATGCTGCGCTTCCGCAGTTGTTAGGCTGATGTTAATAGATGTTAATTATTTGCTTGGGTCGACTGGTTTTTATAGTTTTGCAGTGTTGCAGCGTGATACAACACAGCTACACATACGCAACACTGACTAAAACAAGTGCGCAATGCAAAAAATCTTTGCGCATACAAAACCTATGGCGATGAAATATAAATCTCGACTTTATTCAATCCTTCTCCTCCTCATTTGCGCTCTCTCCGCTCAGGCCCAGCTCCTCTGGAAAGTTGAAATCCCCGGTTCGAAAACGACTTCATATATTTTCGGCACCCACCATTTCGCCCCCGTCTCGATGATCGACAGCGTTCAGGGTCTGCGTCAGGCCATGGCCGATACAGAAAGAGTGATCGGCGAAGTCGACATGAAGCTCATGACCACACCCGAAGCCATGATGTCGATGCAGTCTAAAATGATGGCTCCCGCCGACAGCACGCTCTCAGCAGTGCTCTCCCCCGCCCAGCTCGACTCCCTGACGACAGTATGGAACGGTTACACCGGAGGAACGCCCTCCATCCAGATGCTCGACGCCGTGAAACCCGGCGTTGTCACCACCCAGCTTTCGGCACTCCAGGCCCTCAAAGTCCTCCCCTCGTTCAACCCCACCCAGGGACTCGACCAGTCGTTTCAGGATCTCGCCCGCAAGGAGGGGAAAGAGGTGGCAGGTCTCGAGACCGTTGATTTCCAGTTCAACATGCTCTTCGGCAAACCGATTTCCGAGCAGGCCGAAAACCTCATGGACGCAGTGCGCCGCGACGCCGAACTTTCAGAAAAAGTAGTGAAGCTCACCAACGCCTATATGACGCAAGACCTCAAGGCCGTGGAAGAGTGCATACTCGATCCCGAAATGGAGAAAGATGACCTGGAAGAACTAATCTACAGCCGCAACGCCACCTGGGCCGATTCCCTCGCCACTCTTCTCCCCGAAAAGGCGACACTCGTGGTTGTCGGAGCCGGCCATCTTCCCGGAGACAGAGGCCTCCTCCAGCTTCTCCGCAAAAAAGGATTAAAAGTAACGTCAATAAAATGATCACCCGCGCAAAATGATCACCCTCCGCAACCTCACTTTTTCCTATCGCAAGCAGTCACGGCCGGCGCTGCTCAACGTAAACGCCACAATCGGCCCCGGCATCCATCTCCTCGTCGGAGAGAACGGCGCCGGGAAAACGACCCTTCTCCATATCATGGCAGGTCTTCTCCATCCCTCGGAAGGAGAATGCCTCGTCGACCGACATCCTGCCGCCTCTACCGTTCCGGCGCAGATGGGACACATTTTCTTTCTTGAGGAAAACGCCGCATTTCCCGCCAAGACCATCCTGGACTTCGCAAGCGCCGACTCAGGATTCTATCCCTCCTTCTCGATGGAGAGGTTTCTTGCCAACCTCGCCGAATTCGGTCTCACGGGCAATGAGCACCTCCGCAAGCAGTCGCTCGGCAACCGCAAGAAAGCGCAGCTTGCCTACGTGCTCGCCCTCGGAGTAGACACACTGCTCCTTGACGAACCGACCAACGGCCTCGACATACAGTCGAAAGCCACGCTTCGGCGTCTCATCGCCTCGCAGATAACAGAAGAGCAGACGCTTATCGTCTCGACCCACACCATCTCCGAACTCGACAACCTCTTCGAAGGCGTGATCGCAATCCGCAACGGCAGCCTCATGCTCGCCGCCACCGCCGACACGATCCTCGACCATATAGCATTCATCGAAGAGCGCACGGTCGATCCCGCCGCCCTCTATTATGAGATCACGCCCGGTTCCTACCGCCAGATCATAGTCTCAGACGGCGAAGATTCGCGCATCGACTGGGAAATGCTCTACAGGTCGCTATATTCTCCGGCCCGCGACAGAATAATCGACACTATAATGCAGCAGGACGAGGCTGTCGCCGAGGCTGTTCCCGAAGAAAACGGCGGTTGCGACTCCGCCGAAACGGCATGCTCCACGCTCTACGGTCCCTGCGCCACTCCCCGCTTCTCATGGCGACGGACTCTCGATTTCGCCGGATTCTACGGCTCGCTTGTGCGCAAGCAGCTCTTGGTCTACGGCGCTATCTCGCTCATACTCTCCGCCTTCATTCTCCTTCCCATCAATCAGATTGTTCTGACCACCGTCTACTCTGCAATTTCAAGCCTGCTTTCGATCTTAGTAGGATGCGCCCCGCTTATTCTTGCCAACAGGGGCGACGATCCGGTTCTGGAGCGGCAGGTTCCCGTGCGCCCGGCGGAAAAGATGACCTTTTTCTCCATTTATTTCCTTATTGCCATCCCGCTGGTGGTTAACATTTTCCCCGCTTTGGCCTTGTTGCTGAAGAACTTTATGATTGCCGACAACGACTCTATTTTCGTCAGAGTCACACGGACCACCTATGATTTCCGAACCTGCTCTCCCTATCTGTCGCTGCTGCAGCCGATGGTGGTGGCAATGGTGGTGCTTTATGTGGTGAAAAGCTGCCGGAGCAACAGAGTGGTAAAGGGAGTGGGGGCAATGATCGCAACATATTTCTTCTTCTCCATTGTAGGCGCCATCTATGGTTTCTTCAAGTCATTGACCGACTCCAATTTCGAGAAAATCATATGCAAGACCCAGACTGTGACAGGCCCGGCCCAGGCCAGAGCGGAGCTGGAGGATGCCCTCGCCTTCTCGAGCGAGCTTGTCTCCTCCCCATTCATGGTGATCTTCTGCATAAGTCTGGTGGCGATCATCGCCGCATTGATATTCTTAACCTACAGGCAACTCGCGCATAAAAACATTTGATTTGACGATGATTGAATTTTCCAACAACAAATCGATCTATCGGCAGATCATCGACTATGCATATCTGCAGATACTCACCGGGGCATGGCGTCCCGGCGAGCGCATTCCGTCGGTGCGCGAGCTGACGGCTTCATTGGGAGTCAACGCCCGCACAGTGCTGAAAGCGATGGATTCGCTGCAGGCCTCCGAGATGATTATCTCGAAGCGCGGCATGGGCTTTACCCTTGCGGCCGACGCCTGCACGAAAGTCAACGCCGAACGGCGCCGCGAATTTTTCTCGACAACGCTGCCCGCCTTCCTTTCGGAAATGAAAATCCTCGGCATACCGGCCGAGGATATCATAGAAGCGATCAAAAATCAGTGATTAGTGAATGTGGTGGGCGTGGCGCTCCAATGCCCTGTCGGCTGCTACCGTGCGCGCCAGGGCGTTGGCAACAACCACTGCCTTCGAGATGTGGTCGCACACATATTCAGCCGGTATCAGATTGTCGATATGCGATTTATGAAGCGCCTCGCGCACATTCTCCCTTACTCCCGAGAGGACTATCAGAATTCCCTCTTCATGCGATGACTCGATGAGCAGCTGAAGATTGTGCAGTCCCGTGGAGTCGATGAAAGGCACCTTTCGCATTCTGATGATGCGCACGAGCGGTGTCTCATGTGGAGCGAGACGCATCATCTCGTCGAATTTCGTTGCGGCTCCGAAGAAGAAGGGGCCGTCGATCTCATAGACGGAGACACCCGGTTCGAGGTTGAGCACTTCATGCTGCGACATGTCGAAATCGGCGGCGTCGAGCTGGTCGCCGTAGACGCGGATCGTGGTGTTCTCGGTGACGCGGCGCAGAAAGACGAGCACCGCGAGAAGCATTCCTATCTCGATAGCGATTGTGAGGTCGAAGATCACCGTGAGCAGGAATGTCACTACAAGCACCCAGACATCCCCCTTGGGATTGTTGGCCATTCCCTTGACAGTGCGCCAGCCGCTCATATTGTAGCTGACCATTATCAGCACCGCTGCCAGGCATGACATCGGCACGAGATTGATCAGCGGCATGGCGAAGAGGAAAATCAGCAGCAACACGGCGGCATGGACCAGGCCGGCCACAGGAGTGCGGCCGCCGTTGGTGATGTTGGTCATGGTGCGGGCGATGGCGCCGGTGACCGGGATTCCGCCAAAGAGAGGCACCGTGATGTTGGCTATTCCCTGGCCGATAAGTTCGGTGTTCGAGCAAGTCCGGTCGCCGGTGACGCCGTCGGCCACGGTGGCGGAGAGCAGCGATTCGATGGCGCCGAGCATTGCGATGGTGAAAGCCAAGGGAAAGAGCAGCCTGACCGAAGCCATGTCGAAGCCTACGGCATGAGGCGCCGGCAGCGATGAAGAGATGGAGCCGAAGCGGTCGCCGATGGTCGGCACTCCCCCGATTCCCCAATATTCACGCAATATCCATACGGCCGCGGTGACCACGATAATGGCCAGAAGCGAGCCGGGAAGGCGTTTGGAAATCTTGGGTGCGACGATGATGATGGCAAGCGATAGCAGACCGACAATGGCGGTGAGCCAATGGACGCTGTCGAAATTGCGGAAATAGACCATCCATTTCCCTGCGAAATCGGAAGGAATCTTCTCGTCGATCGTCAGGCCGAAGAAATCGGGCATCTGCGTGGAGAAAATCGTGACGGCGATACCTGCGGTGAACCCTACCACAATCGGATAAGGGATGAACTTGATCACTGTGCCGAGCTTGAACACCCCCATCAGCACGAGGATGCAGCCGGCCATGAGAGTGGCAAGGGCGAGACCGGTGAGGCCATACATCTGGATGATGTTGTAGACAATGACGATAAACGCGCCGGTCGGTCCGCCGATCTGCACCGTGTTGCCGCCGAAGGCGGAAACGAGGAAGCCGCCGACCACGGCCGTGGTCAGTCCGACGGCTGGGCCGACACCACTGGCGATGGCGAAAGCGATAGCAAGCGGAAGGGCGATGATTCCGACCACAAGGCCGGCCACCAGATCCTGGCGAAACTTAGACAGAGAATAATTCCGGAGCGCTCCGACGAGCGCAGGATGAAAACCAAGAGATTTTACCATGTAGCAATACGTTCTGAGATAGTCGGCAACAGTTGAAAGCATCAATACTGCAAGCTTTTCAACGGCCTTACATAAGCCCTATAGGGCTACTTTGAAACCTAAATTTTTACCTTATCGGTTGCAAAATTACAAAAAAATCCCCAATATTGGAAAATTCCCACGCGAGTTCACAGAGTTCCCATGTTAGACCGACATCCATCCTGTATGACGGATTGCGCTATAAAGTTCTCTCATCATTTAGATGGATGCTTATGACTCTGGTTGGGATGTCAAGTACTAAGGTCAAGTTGGTTTTTTACGAGTCGTCTGTAGTCTTTACCGAGGGCAACAAGTTCGTCGTGGGTACCAAATTCGCTAATTTCTCCCTCTTTGATAAAGACGATTTTGTCCGCGTTTTTAACAGTGCTCAGTCTATGGGCTGCAATTATAATCGTTTTGCCTTGTCCTAAAAGCCGTATATTTTCGGTGATATTTCGCTCGTTGTTGGCGTCGAGCGAGGATGTAGCCTCGTCTAGGAAAAGGATATCTGGGTCTTTATAGAGGGCGCGTGCGATCATGAGTCGTTGCTTTTGTCCGCCACTCATTTCAATTCCTGCCACGCCTATGGTGGTATCGATACCCATTGGTAGTGTCTCTACAAAGGTTTTCAATCCTACTATTTCAAGCATTTCCATAGCTCTTGAAGCGTTTGGGCTCTCATCGGAAAGGGCGATATTTTCGAGGATGCTTCCCGTGAAAATGCTTCCCGTCTGCATCACCACTCCGCAATGACGAAGCCAGTCATCACGGTCTATTTCGGCAAGCGGAATGCCGCTGAGCATGATATTTCCTTCTTGTGGCCAATAAAATCCCAGCATAAGTTTTATAAGAGTCGTTTTGCCGCATCCCGATTCGCCGACGAGAGCTACCACCTCACCGGGATTAACATTTAGCGACAAATTGCGTATCACCATCGGAGAGCCTTTACCCGGATATCTGAACGAAACATTCTCCAAGGATATGGAAGGTATGTTGTATTTCACATCCCCATCGGTCCGTAGGTTCTGAGACATCACCTCGTCAATGCGTTCATAAGAAAGGGCAGCACTTTGTACTGACAGCACAGTTGAGGAAATCGTTCTGAACGGCTGAGCAAGACGCCCCGTAATGTAACTCAATGTCATCATGATGCCCATGGTCATTGATCCGTCAATCACCATTGCAGCGCTGATTCCAGTGACGACAATGTTTTTAACTGCGCCTACCATTGATTGGCCCCCGCTGTCGAATAGGTCAATCCACGCTGAACGCAACGAGGTGCGATTGAGCCGTTCCTGTGTGGTCTGCCATTGCCGCAGGCGCGTACCTTCGGCATTGTTTACCTTGATTTCCGACATACCGTTTAGCATCTCGTAGATATTGTTGCGATTTTCCGACGAATCGGAAAAGACCGCAAAATTTAGCGATTTCCTCCGACCGAGAAAAAGCATTCCCCATGCCATCTCAGCAAGTGACAGAAAGACGAACACCCCGAATATCAATGGACTATAATGCCATAACAGGGCGGAAAACACCGCCAAGCTAAGCCCCGTCATCAGTAACGTATTGGGAAACGACATTAGGAATGACTTGATTGCGCCCTGATCGCTCACTTTTTGAATAAAATCGGAACTCACCCGCTGATCGAAAAACGACAAGGGGAAGCGAACAAGTCTGGCAAGAAAATCCTTCGTCATCCCGAGGTCGATATTTAACCCGAGACGAGTTAAGAGTATATTGATTATGTTGGACGACACCAGACTTCCGGCCACCATTGCCAATTGACTGAGCAGCAGAGTCATAACAAGCCCCATATCTCGCAAGCCTATACCTTTGTCAACAGTCGAGCGCAGCAGTAGAGGCACAGAAAGGTCAGCCGCCATCACCAGCAGTGAAATCATCAGCACCCAGAAGAAACAGCTTTTGTGGAGTCTTATAATCTTTACGATATATCGGAAAAGACGGCATAAAGTATTGTAGGTTTCGTATTGGCGTTCATTAAAATTTTCTCCTGGTTCGGCAAGAACCACCAATCCTTTCCCTTTTTCGTCTGCATTTGGAATCCATAGCCGTTCGAATTCATCCCGCGAATAGGTAAGTTTGCCAAGGGCCGGATCGGCGATATGGAAACGTGTGCCCCGCCTGTTAACGTGGTAAAGTACGACGAAATGCTTCTGACTCCAGAAAAGTATAGCAGGGAGCGGCATGTTGGCAGCCTCAGTGGCTGAGATTTTGACTGCCATTGATTCCATTCCGATTGCAGCCAGACATGAAGTCATGTCACCAATTGACATTCCGAGCCGGTTGAGATCTGAACTCTTTTTAAGGAATGCCATTGGGATGCGTTTTCCGTAATGACGGGCAACCATCCGGATGCATGTCAGCCCGCAGTCGGAGTGCTCGAGTTGTCGGTAGCAGTGAAACATATGCGTAAGATTTATTCACGCTTCAGTCTATTACGCTCGATTGGATGGAACCAACGCCGTCAATCTGAATATTGCGGTTGGTCTTCTTTCCATAATCGAATGTATAGGTAACGCTGAGCGAGATATCTCTTCCCTGAGAATCGGAGATTTTGCGATATTCGTAAAATTCGCTTTTGTAGATGGATTCAAACGTTCTCTTTTTTGAAAAAATGTTTTGCAAAGAGGCGGATACATACCAGTTGCCGTTGCCCCATGAAAAATAAAAATTATATCTACCGCTGTCTGAGCAAATGGACTGTATGTGTGTCATTGGGTATTTTGACATAATATCCCCGGATGCCCCGAAGTTGAAATTCTTTAGCGTGTATGAGATATTGCCACTGATACCATAAGACGTTTTTGTCCAACCGTAATCGCCGTGTATCTTTCCATAGCTGAGATTCGGACTTGCACTGATACTCAGATTGCCATCAAAAAATAGGCCGGTAAAACTCAAGATGGCGAATGCATCGTCGATACTCTTCCCATTGTGATAGCTTCTGATCAAACCGCCCATCTCTTCGGGAGCCGGCAAGTAGGACTTTATGATTGAAGACGTTTTCCTGTTCCATCGTCCCGTTGCACCAATCTGAAACATCCGGCTGGGCAACCATGTGTATGAAAGTGAGATATTAAACTCCGGACTCGGATTTAAATCCACATTACCCTCTTTCCACATTATTTCGGACTCACGGACAATGACGTCGCCCATTTGAGAGGGCTTTGCGGCCGGTATGTAATAGAAAGAGGAGCCTGAAATGGAATGTTTAGACGCGATCTGCCAATTGAGGTTTAGCTGGATCATCGGAGAATATTCTACATTCCATTTCATGTCTGCGATTTTCCAGGCATTCATTCTAACTCCGGGAAATACCGATAAAGACAACTTGTCGGAAGGATTCCAATATATTCCGGCGTATATGCTCGACAAATTGTTTTTTTGATCTTGCAGGCTTTCGGTGTCGCTGACATATCTTGTCCGGAACCATTCCTGATTGGTCGACGCCGACAAGGAAAACCATATGTACGGATTAAGTTTGTAAGTGGGTTGTATGAAAAATGAGAGGGAATTGGAGTCTTCCGTGATGTCATTCTTGATTTCCGGCAAAGGATAGTATTGAAACCGAGAAGAGGAGTTCATGTGGGAATGGCGGTAAACTCCAGAACCTTGAATGGTGAATTTGTCGGAAAGTGTAAAAAATGCGTTCAGTTTAGCCATTGGGGTCAGGCTTACTCTTTTCTCATGGGATGAGAAAGATGTGGAAGAAAGTATATCGGGAGTCCATATTTCTGATGATTCGGTTCGGCTCCCCGGAATTCTTCCTCGCCAGTTAAAGCCTGCTGTTGCAATAATATATCCCTTCTTTGAATCCCATCTGGCGTTTGCAGCGGCCTCTGATTGAGAATCGTCATTTTTACAGTGCTGCAAGCTTTCGTTTACAACTTCGTCATAGTAGGTATTGTCATAGTAGAAGTTGCGGTAGACGGCTGTTTGACTGGCATCGTCAAGCACATTCTTGGAATCAGAATAATAATAGTGAGCCGTGGCACCAAAAGTCATTTGCTTGTAGGTGCATTTTGAAGCGACTCTAAATGACCCGTCAAGAGGGAATGCTTGCATGGCAGAAAATCTTGTGACTCCACCAATCTCATACTCTGTCATTATAAGATTCACGACATATGGCTCGCCTTCGAAGCGAGGGTCGGATGAGTTGACGATATACTCCACCCGATTGGCATTTGAAGAGTAAAATGTCGCTACATCAATATCACTGGCTCTCACGCCGTTAATAAAAACGGCTACCGCCTTGCCGTCCAGGGTTTGAATTGTCTCGTCTTTAGTTGTAAGCCCCGGAAAATGCATAATCTCAATCAAGGAAGCCGGACTGTTTGAAAGTTTCTTGTCCTTTCTTGAAGGAATGGAAATGATTTTATTTCCCTCTATCCACGTCTTATCGGCCGTAACCACAACGTTCTGAAGCATATTCACTCTTATGGAATCTGAGGCCAGTGAGTCAGTAGGATGTGAATCACTCGTCAGTCCGTTCTGCACGTTTGCAAGGGAAGTTTCATCGGATTTTTGTGCCGCAACCGAAAAAACATGTAACAATACAATGATGAGAATGCCCCCTAAATAAAATGGATGTAATTTGGCCTTCATAAGCATAATGTATTTAGATTAGGCCTCAGTTCTGTCGCAAAGATATTGCAATTCAAATAGGCTTAAAATCTTTTTATTAATAAATTCATCTGAATATTCATAGTAGCATTCGTTCATGCCATAATGCTCCACTGCCTGTTGGCGACATCCGCCTCCGCAAAGCGGTGCAATCCGGCATGTGTGGCATACTCTTTGAGAAAATTTTGCTTTCATTCGCAATTCATATTTTTCTTCCTCTAACTTGATAGAACCATCTTCGCATAGAAAGCCGATGCGGTTTTCTAAGGTAAAATCTCGTGCGGTGCATCCGAAGACGTCACCATTAAAATTGACAAGCATGGTGTTTTTCTTATCACCATAACATGATGACTTAACATCTTGGAAGAGGTTGTTTGTGCTTACGGTAAAGCCCTTTTCGCGAAGAGATGCGCGAATCTTGTCTGCAGTTTCTTCCGTATCGTCGTATTCATGCTTACGATCCTGCCATACTCGTTGCAAGTCAACATTCAAATATTTTTTATGAAGGGTATCAATCTCTGCGATATCATAAACAATATGCCATACGCTGTCTATGTTCTTCTGAGTAAAGTTGATCCTTAGTATCACATTGATTCCGTTTGCAAGGAGACGTTTTACGTTTCGAATTATCCCATCATAGCTACCTGAGCCTCCTTTTGAGAACCGTGTTTTGTCGTGCATTTGCCGCCCACCGTCAAGAGTGATCTGAAAACTTGTCTTTAAGCGCCGTAGTTTTTCAATCATACTCCGAGTAATTAGAAACCCATTACTCGTGAAATTGACAGAAAGGTTAACGTCCATGCACCTTGCAGCGTGGCTTATGTAGTCAATTAATGGGGCAACTACATCATCAAAGTGCAACAATGGTTCGCCACCAAAGAAACTTAAGTAAAAATTTTCCAAAGAGTCGTTCTCTCGGAATATTTTGTCGACAAGCTTTTTTACGGATTCCAGAATGTCTGGAGACATTCTGGAATCTGCAATTTTTCTCTCGTAGCAATACCAGCAGTTGAAATTGCAGTCGAGAGTAGGATTGACTATAAGCATGAATGATTTAGTGTCATAGTCGGTTTCAGTGATGAGTTTTCTGACTATATCCACCTCATCCACATCCTCTTCTACAATCATACCTCCTTCCTTAAGCTTGTCATGAAACTGCATTCCGGAGTTTCTCGAGACATTTAACAATGCCAACTCCGAATCCACAATCCTGTTTTTAAAAAGAAGGAATCGTTGCGACAGCGAATTGAACAACAAAGTATGCATGTTGTCAATCACCAGATAATTGTTATAGATGCTTGCTCTCATACTCATCAGCCAAATTTACGTATTCTCTAGCAGCCAACACCTGAGTTAGGAGCCGGTCCGACTACAACAGAGGGGTTAATGCAGTCCCCTTTATTTGATGAGAAATCACATTTTTTGGCATTGATACAATCTCCACCATTGATACTAGAGGTACAATCATCAGGATTTGAACAATTAGCATCGTTCCTGGATCCTACCGCCTCCATCATCCCGCCAATCGGCATAAGAATAGAACTTGAGTCAGCATCCAATGAGTTGGCATCGATTGACTCAATGAACTTTGAGATTCTGGAAGTTTTTTCTTTCATAACTTTTAAATTTTAACGTTAATACTAGCCTTGCGGCATTTAATAATTATACTTTAGATATATACAACTATATGATAAATATATTTGCATGTATTGTAATTAGATTGATTCAGACATGATAATTAAAAATTATTTCTAGCTTTTCCATCATCAATTAATAATGCAAATCGTTCTTAAAAATCTGCAATTAGTATTTCTTATGATTTTTAATTTGCCAATTGATTTCATCAATTATCAATCTTGAATAAAATTTCAAACCAAAGATATATAAATATTTTTAAATTTCAAAATAAAACAAAATAATGAAATAATAAAATCTTTTCCGTTGCGAAAATTTATAGAAAACTCTTGATAACATGGATTGCCTCCATGCACTTGTCAGCATAACCCCGGCGGCATGGAGACATGTGTGGCGTGTTCCACGGTGGGAAAACTTCAAAATGCGGGTTATATATTTGGTATTTAGGAGATAATTGGCTATTTTTGTGGCGTCAATGCGGCAAAACGCATCGACGCGAGACTTAACAAATTTATTATTAACCATTTAACACGAGTTTCGCAAGCATTCGCAAAAGTATCGGCAGCGAAAGAAACGCAGGCCGCACCGGCGGAAACAGCGGGACTCAAAAAATTTAATGACTGAATCAAAAGTTCAATCCCCGATCGCAGACTTCGATTGGGAGGCCTATGAGAATGGGTCGGCAGCCGGCAGCAAAAGCCGCGAGGAGCTTGTAGGCACCTATGACGAATCGCTTAAGACGGCAAAAGAAAACGAAGTAGTAACCGGCGTTGTGAAATCGATCACAAAGCGCGAGGTTCGCGTCGACATCGGCATGAAGTCCGACGCCATCATCCCCGTAAGCGAATTCCGCTACAACCCCGATCTGAAAGTCGGCGACGAAGTCGAGGTCTACATCGAGACGCTTGAGGACAAGAACGGCCAGCTCCGCCTGTCGCACAAGAAAGCATGCCAGACCCGCAGCTGGGACCGCGTGAACGAAGCTCTCCAGAACGACGAGGTTATCAAGGGCTACGTGAAGAGCCGCACGAAGGGCGGTATGATCGTCGACGTGTTCGGCATCGAGGCCTTCCTTCCCGGATCGCAGATCGACGTCCGTCCCATCCGCGACTATGACGTATTCGTCGACAAGACGATGGAATTCAAGGTCGTAAAAATCAATCAGGAATACAAGAACGTGGTTGTCAGCCACAAGGCTCTCATCGAAGCTGAGCTCGAGCAGCAGAAGAAAGAGATCATCTCCAAGCTCGAGAAGGGCCAGGTGCTCGAGGGCAAGGTGAAGAACATCACCAACTACGGTGTGTTCGTAGACCTTGGCGGTGTCGACGGACTCGTTCACATCACCGACCTCAGCTGGGGCCGCGTGTCGGATCCCCGCGAAGTAGTCGAGCTCGACCAGGACATCAAGGTCGTTATCCTCGACTTCGACAACGAGAAGAAGCGCATCGCCCTCGGCATCAAGCAGCTCATGCCCCATCCCTGGGACAACCTCGACGAGAACCTCAAAGTTGGCGACCACATCAAGGGCCGCGTAGTCGTAATGGCTGACTACGGTGCATTCGTTGAAGTTCAGCCCGGCGTAGAGGGTCTTATCCACGTCAGCGAGATGAGCTGGAGCCAGCACCTCCGTTCGGCTCAGGACTTCCTCAAGGTCGGCGACGAGGTAGAGGCAGTGATCCTCACCCTCGACCGCTCCGAGCGCAAGATGAGCCTCGGCCTCAAGCAGCTCAAGAAAGATCCCTGGGAAGACATCGAGCAGAAATATGCCATCGGCAGCCGCCACACAGCCAAAGTGCGCAACTTCACTCACTTCGGCGTATTCGTTGAGATCGAAGAGGGCGTAGACGGCCTCATCCACATCTCCGACCTCAGCTGGACCAAGAAGATCAAACACCCCTCCGAGTTCACTCAGGTGGGCAACGACATCGAAGTTCAGGTGCTCGAAATCGACAAAGACAACCGTCGTCTCAGCCTCGGCCACAAGCAGCTCGAAGAGAATCCCTGGGATGTATTCGAGACAATCTTCACCGTAGGCTCGATCCACGAAGGCACAGTGACCGAAGTTCTCGACAAGGGCGCAGTGATCTCCCTCGATCACGGCGTTGAAGGCTTCGCCACTCCCAAGCACCTCGTGAAAGAAGACGGCACTCAGGCCAAGCTCAACGAGAAGCTCCCCTTCAAGGTGATCGAATTCAACAAAGAGAACAAGCGCATCATCCTCAGCCACAGCCGCATCGCTGAAGACGCAGCCAAAGGCGAGCGTCGCGAGAAAGCCAACGCAGGCCGTCGCTCCGAGAAGAAGCAGAGCAGCGAGACTATCGCAGCTCCCGCAATCGAGAAGACAACTCTCGGCGACCTCGGAGCCCTTCAGGCCCTCAAGGAGCAGATGCAGAAAGAGGAGAACGGCAAATAAGCCGCCTCAAGCTCAATCCACAGGAATCCCCGCAAGTAAACTTTGCGGGGATTTTTTTGTCATATTCAAGATAATTTTGTAATTTTACACTTCAAAGAAAAGCATCATGCGCAGATCATTCTTCCGACAAATCGCAACCATCATTCTTCTCGCGGCGTCGATCGTTCCGGCGGTTGCCGCCACGCGCGGTTGGGAGAGCGTGAAAACGGAGAGGAGCGATGCCAAAACCGTGACGCGCGTGGCTGAATTCGAAATCAAAGCGGCTTCCGGAGTGATCATCATCTCCACCAACCATTCGCAGCAAGTGAAGATTTTCACGATCCTCGGGCGTCTCGTGAGCAGCGACAGCATTCCTGCCGGCACATCGCAGTTTCTGCTGCCCGCCCACGGCGTCTATATCGTAAAGATCGGCGACGTCACCTGCAAAGTGGCCGTCTGACCTCTGTCCTCCCCGCCGCCCCTTCTGAAAAAACACAAACCTTAAACCTACAAATAATCGTCATGAAAGAGACAAACATCGACTGGGGCAAACTTCCTTTCGGATACGTGCCCACCGACTATAACGTGCGCTGCACCTACAAAGACGGCAAATGGGGCGAAATCGAAGTGAGCGATTCCGAATATGTTCCCCTCCACATCGCAGCCTCCTGCCTCCACTACGGCCAGGAATCTTTCGAAGGTCTCAAGGCCTTCAGGGGCAAAGACGGCAAAGTCCGCGTGTTCCGCATGGACGAGAACGCCAAGCGCTTCATCCGCAGTGCCGAAGGCATCAGCATGCAGCCTCTCCCCGAAGAGATTTTCAAGGAGATGGTGCGCAAGGTTGTCAAACTCAACGAACGTTTCATTCCTCCCTACGGCTCGGGCGCAAGTCTCTACATCCGTCCGCTCGAAATCGGCATCACTCCCCGCATCGGCGTGAGCCCCGCTTCGGAATATATGGTGATAATGATGGTTTCGCCCGTCGGCCCATACTTCAAAAACGGCTTCAAGCCCACCCGCGTATGCCTCTCCCGCGAATATGACCGCGTGGCTCCCAAAGGCACAGGCTCCATCAAGATCGGCGGAAACTACGCAGCTTCACTCAACGCCGGCGAGAAAGCCCACAAGCTCGGTTACAGCGTGATGCTCTATCTCGACCCGAAAGAGAAGAAATATCTCGACGAATGCGGCGCAGCCAACTTCTTCGGCGTGAAGGGCAACACCTACGTGACTCCCGCCAGCGAGAGCATCCTTCCCTCCATCACCAACAAATCGCTCCGCCAGCTCTGCCGCGACCTCGGCATGACAGTCGAAGAGCGCCACATCCCCTACGAGGAACTGAAGGAATTCAGCGAAGTCGGCACTTGCGGCACAGCGGCAGTCTGCACCGCCATCGGCGAGATCTATGACCTCGACAACGGCAACAAGTTCGAATATGGCATGGAGGAGGCCGGTCCGGTCGCCACGAAGCTCTATGAGAAGCTCCACGGCATCCAGCTCGGCGAAGAACCCGACATCCACAACTGGAACGAGATCATCGAATTCGATTGATGAATCCTGAAGAGATAATCAACAAATATTACGGCAAAGAGAGCCGGCTGCGCACCATCCTGACGGAGCACAGCCGGCTCGTCGGCTTGAAAGCCCTCGAATGCGCCCGGCGGCGCTGTCCGCAGGCCGACCTGCAGTTTGTC
>SAMEA3663118__coassemble_120_pt1 | contig 44073 bp, 36 predicted proteins | sample SAMEA3663118__metabat2_high_PE_005 | metagenome-assembled genome bin SAMEA3663118 (sample SAMEA3663118) | pig gut metagenome | biome: pig gut; feature: pig-associated habitat; material: faeces | place: Denmark | collected 2012 | reverse complement strand
CGCGACCCCGACCTTGGCAAGGTCGTGCTCTACCAACTGAGCTATTTTCGCGATTGCGATTTGAGCGAAAAACGGGACTCGAACCCGCGACCCCGACCTTGGCAAGGTCGTGCTCTACCAACTGAGCTATTTTCGCAAATTTCAACCCGGTTATGGTCGTTTTTCCGAATTGCGTTGCAAAGTTAGTATATTTTCGCGAACTGTGCAAATTTTTGCGCATAAAAAAATCGCAAAATCTACCGCAGTCAGCGGTCCGCAGGCTTCTCCCAAACCCACGCCTGGGGGAAATTCTCGCGGAATCTCTTTTCATTGAGTGTGGCTGTCAGTGCATTGCGGTCGTCGCCCCTGAGAGCCGACACGCGGCACATCGTTTTCGTCTCGTCGATCTGCAGGTCATAGCCGCTCTCCTTATAAAGCGCGATGAAATTTTCAGCCTCTTTGCGGGTGTGGAAGGCGGCTACTATTATCTGATAGCGGTCAGCCGGAGACTCGATTTTTGCGGGAGTTTTTTCCGCAGCAGCTTCGGAGGTGACGCTTTTCTTTGCCACCCGGGCCACCTGAGCGGCGCTGTCGACGATCTTTTCGACGGGAACCACCGACGCCCGGTCTTCCTTGCGGTTGTTGCTTGCCGGCACAATCACCGACAACGCCACGACCAGGAGGAAGATGAGGCAGGCTGCCGTACGGGCGAATATCTTGTTGACCGGGATATAATAGTTGCGGCGGGTGTCAAACCTGCGGCCGCTGCCATTCTCCTCACGTTGATCTTTTGCATCGGAAGACTCTTGAAGCATATCCGAACCCTTTGCTGCGGAAACCGGTCGGTTCACTTCCATTGCGGCTGCCGGCTTAGAGTGTTCTTTCCTGACCGCCACATAACCCAATTCGCGCATCATGCCGGCGGCCGATTGCATAGGGGAGAAGGATATTCCACCCTCTTCGTTGGAGCGCAATATGCCGATTCGGCCTATCGTGGCCTCTTCCTCTTCGGCGAGAGCATCGCGCAGTGACGAGATCTCATGGCGCAGAAGTTCGCGCCCTTCCTGGAAGTTTACCTGATATTTGCGGGAGAAAGAGCTTGCGAGAAGTCCGTCGTCGTGTGTGAGCGCGGAATTGAACCTCACTTCCCTCTCCATCGGATGGTACAACCCGGTGGCTTCGTCATAGCGGGCCGGATGCCACACATTGAGGAAGGCCCCGAATCCCGGTATGACCACACACTCGTTGCGCAGCAGCAGATACTCGATATGAAGTGAAAGGTTGTCCAATTTTATCTAAGTTTTCTTTCTCAACAGGTTATGAAAATACTTCGGAATGGTTACGCTTCCGAAGGCGCGAAAAAGTTCACAAAATTAATAAAAATCGGGGAGATCCCCAACAGATTGTCCCCGAAAAATTCTTAAAAGAGCGAATGTCGCGGCTCAGTGCTATGGCACTATCCGGTCGGCCAGGGCAGGGTCCGCTCCATATTCGAGAGCGAGGCGTTTGTCGAGTTTGGCCTCTTCGGGCTGGTAGCGTTCTTTGTGGAGAGCGGCCCTCATGAGATAAAGCGTGCCCGACCGCGGATATTTCTGAATTGCCTCCCGCAAATCTTCCTCCACGTCGGTGAGCATGTTGAAATAATAGGCGGTGAGGAATTTATTGACGGCATAGAGTTCGTCGGGGTCGAGCTTGTAGGCCTCGTCATAAAAAGCGATGGCCTCCTTAGGCTTGTTGCGCAATGTGGCGATCTGGGCCCTTCCTGTTTTTATCACGGCGTTGTTAGCCCCGTGCAGTCTTTCGTAAGTGTCGAAATCCTTCTCGGCCCCCTCCACGTCGCGTTTGCGAAGGCAGAGCATTCCTCTCATCTGCCGCGGCCATTGCAGAGTGCTGTCAACTTCGAGGGCTTTGTCGAAAGCTTCGAGGGCTTTCTCATTGTGGCCGAACGTCAGTTCGGTGCGCCCTTTCTGGGTGAGGAGCACAGTAGATTTTGGCGCCTGCGCCAGACCGATCTCTATCGCCTCCGACGCTCCCGGATAGTCGTTGAGCTGAGTGCGCACGTAGCCGAGATTCGACCAGATGAGATAATTCGACTTGTTGGCCGGATCGGAGCGCAGGGCAGCCACGAGTGTGCGCTCGGCGTCGTTCCAGCGTTCATGCTTGATATAATTGTCGGCCGAATCGGCCAATTCTATATAGCGATGGGTGAGGTTTTGCGCCGATGCTCCGGTGCTAAAGCAGGAGAACGCTGCCGGCATTATTATTAAAGCGGGGACGACTGTGCTTCGGATAATCCTTGTCAAATAAACTGTCATAATAACGAAACGTAACTGCATCCCGATTTTGTCTATCCAGATATCTGTTTATTGGGGCAGTCTCCGAAGCTACAAAAAATCGACTGCCCGGAAGATCGGCTCCGGGCAGTCGGTTATAATGGTTTTAAGGCGTCGGTTATTTTGCTTTCTTATAGTTGTCGAGACCTGTTTTCAGGAATTTCTTGTATTTGTCGACATCCTCATCGTAGGGATAGGAGTTGTTGAGCGGTTTTCCGTTCTGGTCGAGAATTACGTAATAAGGCTGGGCGTTTGCGCCAAACTTGCTGCGCTGTAGATAGCTCCACTTGTCGCCGTAGGTGCGGAGCGTTCTTGTCACGCCGTTCGATTCCGTCACCTTGATGGGCTGGGGAAGGGGTTTCTTGTCGTCGACCATAAGGGTTACGAGCACGAAATCCTCGTCGACGCTCTTCTTGATGTCGGCGTTGGTGAGCACTGCGGCTTCCATCTTGCGGCAGTTCACGCAGCCGTAGCCGGAGAAGTCGATGAGCACCGGTTTGTTGAGTTTCGCGCCGAGTTCCATACCCTCCTCGTAGGAGTCAACCTGAGCGTGGACGTCGCCTTCATAGAGGTTGAAGTCCTGAGTATAGATCGGGGGAGCGAAAGCGGAGATGCTCTTCAGAGGTGCGCCCCAGAGGCCCGGAAGCATATAGACGGCGAAGGCGAGGGAGATGAGGGCGAGCATGAAGCGGGTGATACCGATCTTTTCAAGCTTGTCGTCGTGGGGAAGGGTGATCTTGCCGAGCAGATAGAAGCCGAGCAGGGCGAAGATCACGATCCAGAGGGCTACGAATACCTCGCGGTCCATCAGGCGCCAGCCATAGGCGAGGTCGGCCACCGAGAGGAACTTGAGGGCGAGGGCGAGCTCAAGGAAACCGAGCACTACCTTGACCGTATTCATCCATCCGCCGCTCTTGGGCATCGACTTGAGCCATGTCGGGAAGATGGCGAAGAGAGTGAATGGAAGGGCGAGGGCCAGGGCGAAGCCGAACATTCCGATAGCTGGAGAGATGAAGTTGGAGCTTGCAGCCGCCTCAACGAGGAGCGTGCCGATGATCGGGCCCGTGCAGGAGAAGGAGACGAGGCAGAGGGTGAAGGCCATAAAGAAGAGGCTCAGATACCCCGTGGTGCTGTCGACCTTCGAGTCCATCTTGTTGGTCCACTTCGAGGGGAGGGTCAGCTCGAAACCTCCCATGAAGGAGAATGCGAAAATCACGAGCAGAATGAAGAAGGCTATGTTGAAGCCCGCGCTCGTGGCCAGTTCGTTGAGCGCCGAGGCTCCGAATATGGCCGTGACTATCAGTCCGAGCGCAACATAGATCACGATAATCGAGGCGCCATATACCATAGCCGACTTGATTCCCTTGCTCTTATCCTTGTTCTGTTTCAGGAAGAAGGAGACGGTCATAGGAATCATGGGCCAAACGCAGGGGGTGACCAGCGCGATGAGTCCGCCGATGAATCCGGCGATGAATATATACCATAAGGAGCGCTCGCTCTGTTCGGGGGTGTCTTCGAAGGCTTTCATCTCGGCCTCCACGTTGTTCCACCACTGGGAGTGGTCGCCGTCGCCGATAGCAGCGGGAGCCGCTGCTGCGACGGAATCGGCCGGAATCGAATCGGAAGCGGCGGCTTCCTGTTCGAGAAGGGCGGCCTCTTTCTTCATCTCTTCAGTTACAGGAGCGGTCCCTTTGTAGGCGTGTCCCTCGACGATGCGGAAGCAACCGGAGTCGTCGCATACCTGGCCGCCGATCTCAATGCTGGCATTCCATTTCTCGGCGGTCGGTTTCAGTTTCTGACGGAAGGTGACTGTGCCCGTATAGAAATGCACGTCGGTCTCCATGATGTCGTCATACTCCTTGGTGTAGTTCTTGCTGGCTTTCGTCTTGCCGTCGAGCACGCAGCCCTTGAGGTCGAAGTTGAAAGTCAGCGGGACTCCTCCGGCTTCGGGGTTGTCCTGCGAATACATGTGGAAGCCCGGTTTGACGGTGGCCGTCATCTCGAGCACCGGGTTGGGGGTGTTGTCGCCCGTGATCTTGTAAGTCCAGCTAACTTCGTTGGAAGCCATGCCTACAAGAGTCGTCAGCATCACCAGTAAGGTCAATGCAAGTCGTTTCATAGTCAAGGTTGGTTTTAAATTTTTTGCTAATTTACGAAATTATCATTATATTTGCAACATCAGACTCAAACTTCGGCAATTTATAAACCATTTATAATTGCTGCATACCAAAAAACTCACAACTTTTTTATAAAGTTGCAAAAAACTTACCGATTCCAAATGCTTGGACCGGTTAACCTTAAATCTAACGGCACCCATGAAAAGTAAACAGCTTTTGCTCGGTGACGAGGCGTTGGCTCTTGGAGCGATCAACGCCGGTCTTTCGGGGGCGTATGCCTATCCGGGAACACCGTCGACCGAAATTCTCGAGTTCGTACAGAAAAATCCGACAGCCCGCGAGCGCGGAATCCATTCCCACTGGTCGAGCAATGAAAAGACGGCCATGGAGGAGGCTCTCGGCATGTCGTTCTGCGGGCGCAGGGCGATGACGTCGATGAAGCATGTCGGCCTGAACGTCGCCGCCGACCCCTTTATCAATTCGGGCATGACGGGAGCCAACGGAGGTCTTCTTGTGATAGCGGCCGACGACCCGTCGATGCATTCTTCTCAGAATGAGCAGGATTCCCGTTTTTACGCCGACTTCGCCATGGTGCCGGCTCTCGAGCCGTCGAACCAGCAGGAGGCTTACGACATGGCGCGCTATGGCTTCGAGCTCTCGGAGCGTTGCGGCATCCCGGTGCTCGTTCGCCTCGTGACCCGTCTCAGCCATTCCCGTTCGGTTGTCGAGACCGAATGCGAGCCTTCGCCCGAAAACGGCCTTCATTATCCGCGCAATCCCCGCCAGTGGGTGCTCATGCCGGCTATGTCGAAGGTGCGCAACCGCCAGCTCATCAAAGACCAGGAGGGATTTGTGAAAGCCTCCGAGACATCCCCCTTCAACCGCTACGAGGAGGGTCGCGACCATCGCCTCGGCATTGTGGCCAGCGGAATCGCCTATAATTATCTGAAGGAATGCTTCAGCGGCGAATGCCCCTTCCCGGTGGTGAAGGTCAGCCAGTATCCTCTTCCCGAGAAAATGATCCGCCGTCTCTATGACTCCTGCGACGAACTTCTCGTGATCGAGGAGGGTCAGCCCTTCATCGAGCGTCGCATCGCAGGATTGGTTCGCGAGGGGAAACGCATCTACGGCAAACTTGCCGGGCAGGTTGTGCGCGACGGCGAACTCAACCCCGATCTGGTGAAAGAGGCTATCAAGCGCGCGGTGCCTGACTGCGACGCTTTGATCCACCGCGAGCAACACGCCGCTTCTGAAGTTGTGGCTCCCCGTCCGCCGATGCTCTGCCCCGGTTGCGGACACCGCGACGTCTATTCGGCTCTCAACGACGCTTTGGCCGCTTATGAATCGCCTAAGGTCTTCGGCGACATCGGTTGCTACACGTTGGGCTTCCTCAAACCGTTCAACGCAATCGACACCTGCGTCGACATGGGCGCCTCGATCACAATGGCCAAAGGGGCGGCCGACGCCGGACAATTCCCCTCGGTGGCCATCATCGGTGACTCGACGTTTACCCACAGCGGCATGACCGGCCTGCTCGACGCCATCAATGAGAACACTCCGATGCTGGTGATCATCTCCGACAACCTTACCACGGGCATGACCGGAGGTCAGGATTCACAGGGAACCGGCAAACTCGAAGACATCTGCCGCGGACTCGGCGCCGACCCGGCCCACGTGCGCACAATCGATTCCTTGCCGAAGAACCACGACGAGATGATGGCCCTCTTCCGCGAGGAGATTGAATACAAGGGCCTCTCTGTCGTGATTTCGCGCCGCGAATGCATCCAGACAGCCCGCCGCCACGCTTCCCAGAAAGCGAAAAAAGCCTGAAGCGAGTTTCAATGAGAGTCAGAAAGGCCAGGCGCGATTCAATCCCAAGGCCTGAAAACTCCTTTATCTTATCACAAAACGAACCCAAATGAAATCAGATATCGTATTAGCAGGCGTCGGAGGTCAGGGTATTCTCACGATCGCCACAATTTTAGGTGCGGCGGCTCTCGCCGAAAACCTTTATCTCAAGCAGGCCGAAGTCCACGGCATGAGCCAGCGCGGCGGCGACGTGCAGTCGAATCTCCGCATCAGCTCCGATCCGATCAATTCGGACCTGATTCCCCTCGGAGGCGCCGACCTTATCGTCAGCCTCGAACCGATGGAGGCTCTCCGCTACCTTCCTTTCCTTTCGAAGAAGGGCTGGATCGTGACCAATACCGAACCTTTTGTCAACATCGACAATTATCCCGAGATGGAAGCCGTGATGAACGAACTGGGCAATTGCCCCAACGTGGTGGCTTTCAATATGGACGAACTCGCCAAAGAGGTGGCCACTGCCAGAAGCTCCAACCTTGTGCTCCTTGGCGCGGCCTCACCCTTTATCGACATCGAGCCCTCCAAGATCGAAGACGCCATCAGAACCGTTTTCGGCCCCAAGGGCGACAAAATAGTGGAATCGAACATCGGCGCATTCCGCGCCGGTCGGGAAAAAGCTGCTTCTTCCCTTTCATAATCATGCTCCGGGCATGAACATCAACAATTCATAATCTGCATTTTTACAAATTAAACTGATATTTGTTTAAGCAGCCAATTCCCGATTCTGCCTCTCTCCTCGATTTTCCTCCTATTGCTCTCCTCTCTCCTCAATCTTTTATATCTGCACAGAAATTCATCTTAAAATGTATCCAATCACCGACTCAATGTTCCGGCAGGCTGTAGAAAATGTCGGAATCATAGATATAGAAACCGCCACGATCCGCCAGATATGCTCTCTGGCCGCTGAAGTCGAGAGCATGGCCGATGAAAAGATGGTGCATCTCGAAATCGGCAATCCCGGACTTCCCGCCGAGACGATCGGTGTGGAGGCTGAGATCGCAGCTCTCAGCTCGGGAATAGCCAACAAGTATCCTCCCATCCAGGGAATCCCTGAGCTTAAGAAGGCCGGTTCGGCGTTTCTGAAAGCTTTCCTCGACGTCGACATTCCTGCCCGGTGCGTGATCCCGACAGTGGGATCTATGCAGGGATGCTTCACGATCCAGCTCCTTCTCTCGCAGCGTCTCAAGGAGAAAGACACGATTCTCTTCATCAACCCCGGTTTCCCGGCCAACCGCAACCAGGCAAAGCTTCTCGGCATCAAAGACGAGGCGTTCGACATCTATCGCTATCGCGGCGCCAAGCTCGAGGAAAAACTGGAATCGATCCTTTCCAAGGGCAACATCACGGCCCTGCTTTATAGCAATCCCAACAATCCGGCTTGGACAAACCTCACCGAGGAGGAGCTTGAGATAATCGGGCGACTCGCCACGAAATATGATTGCATCGTGCTTGAAGACCTGGCATATTTCGGAATGGATTTCCGCAAAGACGTGAGCCATCCCGGCGTGCCTCCTTTCGGGTCGACCGTGGCCAAATATACCGACAATTATATCCTCCTTCTTTCCGGTTCGAAGATTTTCAGCTATGCCGGCCAGCGTATCGCTCTTGTCTGCATGAGCCAGGCAGTCTACGACCGCAAGTATGAATTCTGCGAAAAATTCTACGAGATGCCGCGTTTCGGCGATTCGTATGTCTACGGTGTGCTCTACTGCTCTTCGTCGGGCACGGCCCATTCGGCGCAGTTCGGATTGGCCGCTATGCTCAATGCGGCTGTTGAAGGTCGTCTCGATTTCGTGGACCATTGCCGCGACTACGGCCGCCGCGCCGCCGCGATCAAGCCTCTGTTCGAGCAGAACGGTTTCCATATTGTCTACGACATGGACGGCGACCAGCCGATAGCCGACGGCTTTTTCTTCACGATCGGATATCCCGGTCTTGGCGGCGAGGAGCTGCAGCAGGAGCTGATCCGTTACGGCGTTTCGTCGATCGGACTGAAATCGACCGGTTCGGAGCAGCCCGGCATACGCGCCTGCGTGTCGATGATCAGCGACGAGGATACGTTCCGCCTCCTCGGCCAGCGGCTGCACAGTTTCCAGCAGGATCATCCGGTGGCCGACGTCAGAGTTAAGGAAATGCCGGTGGAAGAGGCAGTGTGCTAATCGATAAGACTTTGTGTCACAATCAAGAGAAAAAATGTCTGAAATAGCGATGAACTATATGTCGGCGGCCGAGGCCGTGAAGCTCATTGAGAGCGGCGACCATGTCTATCTGCAGGCGTCGACGTCGATTCCGATGGCGCTGACGCAGGCTCTTGCCGACCGTGGCCATGAATTGCGCGACGTGACTGTATATTTCGGTTTCGGAATAGGGAAGGGACCTCTCCCTCTCTGCCGTCCGGAATTCAAGGATACGTTCCTTATCAATTCATTTTTCGTCAACAACACCGTGCGCCAATGGATAGCCGAAGGTTACGGCACGATGACCCCCCGTTTCCTCGGGGAGGTTCCTGAGCTTATCCGCGACGGCACGTGGCGCGTGGATGTGGCGGTGCTCAATTGCTCGATGCCCAACGAGGATGGTTATGTCAGCTTCGGCGTGTCGGGCGATGTGGCATGTTCTGCAGTAGAGCAGGCCGAGCGGGTGATTGCCCAGATCAATCCCCATATGCCTTTCAGCTATGGCGACCCGACTGTCCACGTGTCGAAGCTCGCTGCCTGCGTGAAAGTCGACGAACCGCTTATCGAGGTGCCCACGGCCGATCCGACGCCCGAGGAGATAAAGATCGGCGAGGCTATCGCGGCCCTGATTCCCGACGGCGCCACGCTCCAAATCGGAGTCGGCGGCATACCCAACGCTGTGATCCGCGCATTGGCCGGACACAAGCATCTCGGACTCCACACGGAAGCTATGACCGACGGTGTGCTTCCCCTGCTTGAGAAGGGGATCATCGACAACTCTCAAAAGAAGGTGTTGCAGGGCAAGTCGGTGGCTTCGCTCGCCCTCGGCTCCCGCCGCCTTTATGACTATATGGACGGTAACCCCGACATCATTTTCCGCGATGTGGCCTGGACCAATAATCCTTACGTGATAGCCCAGAACCCGAAGGTGATGTCGATCAACTCCTGTCTGGAGATCGATCTTACGGGGCAGGTCTGCGCCGATTCGATCGGACGCAAGATCTTCTCCGGCGTCGGAGGACAGCATGATTTTGTCTACGGATCGTCGCTCAGTGAAGGGGGAATTTCATTCCTTGCCATGCTTTCCACCACCAACAAGGGGCTGAACAAGATCAAGCCCGTACTCACCGAGGGGGCAGGGGTAGTGACCACTCGGTTCCAGACCAACTATGTTGTGACGGAATATGGGGCAGTGAATCTGCGGGGCAAATCGCTTGCCGAGCGTGCGAAACTGATGATTTCGATAGCGGCTCCTCAATTCCGCGAAGAGCTCGAGAAGGAAGCCGCCGAAAGATTCGGCTACTCCTTCCTCCGCCTGAAATAGGAGGAGACAAATTTGGATTTGAATAACGGAGCCGGACAGCCGGTTCCGTTTTTTTTGAATCTGTCTTTACCTTCAGATTATTGAAGTTTAATCTTTTTGTATTAATTTTGCAGTTTGTTGACGGTTCATCACGCGCCTTATGATGTTATTCCGACGGATGATAGTTTCTGTGAAATCATTTCGGGAGGAACTATTTCGGCGGGCGCGGCGTTTTCTCTAAGACATGTCGAAGCATTTATTTAATCATACGCATCACGACCATTCGCATCATAATGGTCTTTTTTCGCTGTTGGCCTCGTCGTCGACTTCGGTTTCTGCCCGGCGAATCCGCAAGGTCGTAATGATCGGCTGCGCGGTCAATTTCGTGCTGATGGCGCTGAAGCTTACCGTTGGTTCGCTCGGCCACAGCGACGCACTCTTCGCCGACGGTTTTCATTCGCTCAACGATGTGGCCGCCGACCTGATAATGCTGATTTTCGTTGGTATTTCTTACAAGGCCGCCGACGAACGGTACGCCTACGGTTATGGCAAGTTCGAGACTTTCTCCTCATTTCTGATATCGGCGTTTCTGATAGTCGTCGCCATCATGATCGGCATAGAGGCAGTAGAGTCAATCGTAAGCTACGCCCACGGCGAAATTCTGCCTCAGCCCGACATCTGGACAGTGATAGTGATTCTTTTCGCCATTGCGGCCAAGGAGTCGCTCTTCCGGTTCTATTATCATGAAGCGAAGAGGGCAGACAGTCCGGCATTGGCGGGCAACGCCTGGCATCACCGCAGCGACGCCATGTCGTCGGTGGCCACTCTGATCGGAGTTGCCTGCGCCCACTTCTTCGGCCCCGCGTTCCGCATATTCGACCCGATTGCATCGACTCTCATTGTGATATTCATTCTTGTGCCGGCAGTGAGGATGATCCGTCCGGCCTTCTTCGAACTGATGGAGAAATCCATCCCGGTGAAGAGGCTTGCGGAGGTGCGCCGCGCCGTGGAGAATGTCGACGGGGTGAGAGAAGTGAAATATCTGCGGGTGCGCCGCAACGGCCATTATGTCATTCCCGACGTAGGAATCGCAGTCGACCGCAGTCTCACCGTGGAGCAAGCGGCGCCGATAGCCGCGAAAGTAGAGGAGAGGCTTGCCGAAACGCTCGGCGAACCGATCCTTCCGAGCATCGCCGTGCTTCCCTGACCTGAGAATGAACTTCTCCGCGGAAGCAAGACCAAAACTAAAATGACTAAAATGAACTGACCGACATTTCATAATGTCGGTTTTTTTGCGTAATTTTGCGCTTTAATATGCGCATGTCCGTATTACTAACCCTGCGGACATAGAATTAACGAAGCAATGAAGACAAACGTAGCAGTATTTTTTGGAGGTCGTTCGGTGGAACATGAGATCTCCGTGATTTCGGCCCTTCAGGCAATCAATGCATTCGACAACGAGAAATATAACATAGTCCCCATTTACATTTCGAAGCAGGGACGCTGGTATACGGGCCAGAACCTTCTCGACATCCGCAACTATCGCGACATGAAGAAGGTGACCGAAGAGGCCGAAGAGGTCTTCATGCGTCCGGAATATGGCGACTTCAATCTCTACAAGGTCAACACAGGTATCTTCTCGAAGAAGAATCCCGTGGCCGCCGAGCTGCATGTGGCCATTCCAGTGCTCCACGGCACCAACGGTGAGGACGGCGTGTTCGAGGGCCTTCTCGAGACGATCGGCATTCCGTTCGCCGGCTGCAACACTCTTTCGAGCGCCAACGGCATGGACAAGATCACGATGAAGATGATTCTCCGCGAAGAGGGGATTCCGGTGGTCGACTACGTTTGGTTTACCGACCGCCAGTGGAACTCCGGTCGCGACGCCCTGGTCGAGAAAATCGAGAAGAAGCTCGGCTATCCGGTGATCGTTAAGCCGGCCAACCTCGGATCGTCGGTCGGCATCGGCACCGCGGCCAACCGTCAGGAACTGATCGCGAAGATCGACAACGCCGAGAAATTCTCGCAGCGCATCATCGTGGAGCACATGATCGAGCAGCTCAAGGAGATCAACTGTTCGGTTCTCGGCGACGCCGATGACCATCAGAGCTCCGTCTGCGAAGAGCCGATCAAGACCGGCAAGTTCCTCTCATACGAAGACAAATATATGGGAGGCACGAAGACCAACGCCGGAATGCAGAGCAGCGACAAGCGCATCCCCGCCGACCTTCCCGAAAGCGTGAGCGAAGAGATCCGCCGCATAGCCGGCGAGACATTCCGCGTGCTCTCCTGCCACGGCGTGAGCCGCATCGATGTGATGATCGACGAGAAAGACGGCAAAATCTACGTCAACGAGATCAACACCATCCCCGGATCGCTTTCCTTCTATCTCTGGGAGGCTTCCGGCATAACGTTCACTCAGCTGATGGACAAGCTCGTGTCGCTCGCCCTGAGCCGCAAGCGCGCCATCGAACGCAAGACGTTTACCTACGACCATAACATCTTCGCCCTCGGCGGGGGCACCAAAGGGGCCAAGGGAGCCAAAGGGGCGAAATTTTAATCAATACTGATAAAAATCGATCGAAATATATGAGCAAGAAATTTCAGGAATACAGCAAACAGCTCTCCTTGTCAGACATCAACAAGGAGATGCTGCGCGTATGGGACGACCACACCCTTTTCGAGCGGAGCATGAGCGAGCGCGAAGGGTGTCCGACATTCGTTTTCTTCGAGGGGCCGCCGTCGGCCAACGGCATGCCCGGCATCCATCATGTGATGGCGCGTACGATCAAAGACATCATCTGCCGCTACAAGACGATGCGCGGCTTCCACGTGAAGCGCAAGGCCGGCTGGGACACCCACGGCCTTCCCGTGGAACTCGGCGTGGAGAAAACCCTCGGTATCACCAAAGAGGATATCGGCAAGAAAATTTCTGTCGACCAATATAACGACGCCTGCCGCCGCGAGGTGATGAAATACACCAAGGAATGGACCGACCTCACCCACAAGATGGGTTACTGGGTCGATCTCGACAATCCTTACATCACCTACGACAACCGTTACATCGAGTCGGTGTGGTGGCTTCTGAAGCAGCTCTACGACAAGGGATATCTCTACAAGGGATATACCATCCAGCCTTATTCGCCGGGAGCCGGCACCGGACTTAGCTCGCATGAACTCAACCAGCCCGGTTGCTACCGCGACGTGAAGGACCTCACGGCCACGGTGCTTTTCGAAGTGGCCGATCCCAAGCCGGAGATGACCGGATGGGGCACCCCCTCCTTCATAGCCTGGACAACTACTCCCTGGACCCTCCCCTCGAACACGGCGCTCTGCGTCGGCCCGAAATTCGACTATGTGGCCGTGCGCACCTACAATCCCTACACTGCGGAGAAGATCACCGTGATCATGGCCGAGGAACTCGTCGGCTCATATTTCAAGAAAGATGGTGCCAAGCTGCCGCTCGACGGCTACAAGGCCGGCGACAAGGTAGTGCCTTATCAGATTGTTGGCCGCTGGAAAGGCTCCGAACTTGTGGGCATGCACTATAAGCAGCTGATGCCCTGGGTGAAGCCGACCATGAAAGTCGACGACATCGCTCCCGATTATGTCAGGGAGTATGCCGATGCTCATCCCGAGAAATGCTACGAATCGGGCACCGACCGCTTCGTGGAGATCTCCGAATGCGCATTCCGTGTGATCCCCGGAGACTACGTATCGACCGACGACGGTACGGGAATCGTGCATATCGCGCCGACATTCGGTGCCGACGACGCCAAGGTGGCCAAAGACGCCGGCATCCCGTCGCTATTCATGATCAACCGCCGCGGCGAGACTCGTCCGATGGTCGACCTCAAAGGAAGATTCTATGTGGTCGACGAGTTAGCTCCCGAATTTGTGGAGAAATGCGTCGATCTCCCTCTCTATGAGCAGCATGCCGGCGAATATGTGAAAAACGCCTACGATCCGAAATATAATCCCGGCGGAAAATATGATGAAAAGGCAGCCAACGCCGCCGAAGACCTCAACGTGGTGCTCTGCATGGAACTCAAGAAGGCAGGCCTGGCATTCCGCACTGAGAAGCATGTGCACAATTATCCGCACTGCTGGCGCACCGACAAGCCGATTCTCTATTACCCGCTCGACAGCTGGTTTATCCGCACTCCGAAAGCGCGCGAGCGCCTGCTCGAGCTCAACGAGACCATCAAATGGAAACCGGCCTCGACCGGCACCGGACGTTTCGGCAAATGGCTCGAGAACGTTCAGGACTGGAACCTCTCGCGTTCGCGCTACTGGGGCACCCCGCTCCCGATCTGGCGCACCGAAGATGGCCGCGAGGAGATGATCATCGGTTCGTATAAGGAGCTCTACAATAAGATCGAGGAGGCTGTGGCAGCCGGAGTGATGAAGAGCAATCCTCTGAAAGAGAAAGGATTCGAGCCCGGAGTGATGACGGCCGAGAACTATGACCGTTTCGACATCCACCGTCCCTATGTCGACGAGATCATGCTCGTCAGCCCCACAGGGCGTCCGATGAAGCGCGAGACCGACCTGATCGACGTCTGGTTCGACTCCGGTTCGATGCCCTATGCCCAGATCCACTATCCCTTCGAGAACAAAGAGCTTCTCGACTCGGGCGAGGTCTATCCCGCCGACTTCATCGCCGAAGGCGTCGACCAGACGCGCGGCTGGTTCTTCACGCTCCATGCCATCGCCGGCATGGTGTTCGACTCCGTGGCCTACAAGGCAGTGATCTCCAACGGTCTGGTGCTCGACAAGAACGGCAACAAGATGTCGAAGCGCCTCGGCAACGCCGTCGATCCCTTCGGCAACATCGAGAAATTCGGTTCCGACCCGGTGCGCTGGTATATGATCTCCAACTCCTCGCCCTGGGACAACCTCAAATATGACGAAGAGGGTGTGGCGGAAGTGAGCCGCAAGCTGTTCTCCACACTCTACAACACTTATAAATTCTTCGCCCTCTATGCGAACGTCGACGGTTTCACCGGCGCCGAGAAAGAGGTGCCCGTGAAGGATCGTCCGGAAATCGACCGCTGGATACTCTCGCTTCTCAACTCGCTTGTGAAGGAAGTTCGCGCCGATCTCGACGACTACGAGCCCACGAAGGCCGCCCGCGCGATCGACGAATTTGTCGGCTCATATCTCTCAAACTGGTATGTGCGCCTCAACCGCAAACGTTTCTGGAGCGGAGAGATGGACACCGACAAGCTCGCCGCTTACCAGACGCTCTACGAGTGCCTGAAAAAGATCGCGCTGATGATGGCGCCCTTCGCGCCTTTCTACAGCGACCGCCTCTACAGCGACCTGATGGCTCCCGTGCTCGAAGGAGACACCTACGCCTCCGTTCACCTTGCCGATTTCCCGACGCCCGACGAGAGCGCGATCGACAGCGATCTCGAGGAACGGATGCGTCTGGCTCAGGATGTGACTTCCAATGTGCTCGCCCTTCGCCGCAAGGTCAACCTCAAGGTGCGCCAGCCGCTCCGCACGCTGCTTATCCCCGTAGTGGACGACGCCCAGCGCCGCAAGCTCGAGGCCGTGGAGAGGATCATCCTCGACGAGGTCAACGTGAAAGAGCTGAAGCTTGTTGACAACGAGGAGAGCGGTCTGGTGAAGCGTGTGAAAGCCGACTTCAAGAAGCTCGGCCCGCGCTATGGCAAGATCATGAAAGACCTCGGCAAGGCCATCACCTCGATGAGCCAGAAGGATATCGCCCGGCTGGAGAAAAACGGCAGCTTCACGTTCGAGGCTCTCTCCGGGGCTCCGGTAGTTACGGTCGACGACGTCGAGATCATCCCCGAGGATGTGCCGGGCTGGCAGGTGGCCAACGACGGCAACATCACCGTGGCTCTCGACGTGACGGTCACTCCCGAGCTTCGCAACGAGGGTATGGCCCGCGAACTGATCAACCGCATCCAGAACATCCGCAAGGCTTCCGAATTCGACATCACCGACAAGGTCGACGTGGTTATTTCGGGCAACGAAGGGGTGAAGGAGGCCGTGGAAGCATTCGGCGATTACATCTCCGCCCAGGTACTCGCATCCTCCATCAGGCTTGAGGATGAGCTCGAGGGAGCAGACATCACCGAACTCGACATCGACGGAACCAAGGTTCTGGCACGGGTGAACAAAATCTAAGACCTTGTGTCGTAAAAAATGAATCATGACTGAGAGTAATAAAAACCTTGTCGCCGGACCGCTCGGGCCCGACGGCAAGGTCTCGTTTTTCCATCGCCATTCCCTGCTGCTCGCCATGGCGATCGTGGCGCTGGTGGTGATAGCCGACCAGGCGCTGAAAATCTGGGTGAAGACCCATTTCGCGTGGGGAGAGGATGTGGAGATCACTCCCTGGTGGCATCTGAAGTTTATCGAGAACAACGGCATGGCCTTCGGTATAGAGCTCTGGAGCAAACTCTTCCTGACGTTCGGCCGCATAGCGGCGGTGGCGTTGCTGATAATGTTCCTGGTGAGGATGAGGCGTGTGGCGTCGCTCCGCACCGGCTTCATCGTGTCGGTGGCGCTGATAGCCGCCGGAGCCGCCGGAAATATCTTCGACTGCGTCTTCTACGGCGTGATCTTCGACGACCCGATGCCGCCGGCCGTGGCGCAGCTTTTCCCACCCGACGGAGGATATTCCACCTGGTTCGAGGGGCGCGTTGTCGACATGCTCTATTTCCCCCTCTTCGACTTCTACTGGCCTGAATGGATGCCCTTCTGCGGAGGGGAATATTTCGAATTCTTCGCCTTCATTTTCAATATCGCCGACGCCTCGATATGCGTCGGGGTCGGAATGCTCATATTCATTTATTCGCGCGATGTCTCGATTGCCTTCAATTCTCTCGGCAACAAGAAGAAAGAGGTGGGCGCCGGGACAGGCGGCGACAACGGAAACTCTCACGACGGAAAAGAATGAAACGCGGTTGGATAATAGCCCTGGCAATCCCACTTCTCCTTGCGTCGGCGGCATGTACGCGGCGCCCTAAGGGAGTCCTATCCGACAAGGAGATGGCTCCCGTCGTGGCCGATCTCGAGCTCGCCGAGGCTTATCTGCAGGCAAATCCGGCATATATCGACAATCCGGATAAAAAGGAGGCGATGATCGCTTACGTGCTCAAGAAGCACGGAGTGAAGCGCAAGGAGTTCGACGCCACGATGGATTATTACGGGCGGAATGTCGATGAATATCGCGAGATGTATGCCCGGGTGGAGAAACTGATCGCCGAGGAGCGCCGGGAGATGACCGGCGTGGCGGCCGCCGACAATTCCACGGGCGACCTCTGGCCATATTCGCGCCATTCGCTGATTTCCGACCGTTCGGGCGAAAACGGGCTCTCCTTCTCGATCCCGGCCGGTGACCTCAAGCCGGGCGAAAGGATCGCCTGGAAGATGCGCCTGCGCAATTCCACCAATACGCAGGCAGTTCTCGGAGTGGAGTATGACAACGGGGTGAGATCTTATCTTTACCGCAAGATCGGCGGTTCGCGGCGCATCGAGCTGACCCTGCAGACCGACACCGGCCGCACGGTGAAGAACGTGTTCGGCTATATGACGGTCGACGACAGCTGGAGCCTTCCTTTATGGGTCGACTCGCTTTCGCTGCGCACCCTTCCGCTCGACACGATGGAATATTACAACATCAATTCGCAGCGCACGTGGAGGCGTCCTGCCCGCGCGAAGATCGAGAAGGTGGAATCTGACACGACCGATAACCTTTGAAATTACCCCTTTGGGAAACTGCACTGTGATATGGCCCGGATAAAGCTGATGACACTGCGGCTCGCCGTCCATGATGCCGCAAACGGTGGTTGCAGGAATTATGTCAGGCCGATCCTGACGTTCGATTTCTCAGAGAGTGCAGGGGAGGTCTATTCCCGGCTGAGAAGGGGAGAGATCGTGGAAGTCAGCGACTATGAGATCAGGAGTTGCGAAGGGGAGGAGGCCGGAGTGCTTCTGACCGATTTTCCCCTTCGGCTGACGCTGACCCCATCCGGCAACCGGCTTGCCGCCGATGAATTTCAGAACGGTTAACGATAATTGAATTTCAGGCGCTGCATAAACGGCGCAGGAAAAGATAGAGAAAGCGGGCGGAACTTCCTGATGGTTGTTCCGCCCGCTTTTGGGGATTTATGTAGGATTACTGTTTCTTCATCTCTTTGGCCCACGTGTCGCGCAGGCCGATGGTCTTGTTGAACACCGGGTGGTCGGGAGTAGTGTCGGGATCGACCACGTAATAGCCGAGGCGTTGGAACTGATAGTGGTCGCCGGCCTTCAGACGGGCGGCGAGCCAGGGTTCGATCATCGCGTTGTCGCGGATCTTCAGCGAATCGGGATTGAGCAGGTCGCGGAAGTCGCCCTCCTCGGCCGAAGGATTCTCCACGGCGAAGAGTCGGTCGTAGTCGCGGATTTCGGCGCGGGTGGCAGTCGGAACAGACACCCAGTGGAGCGTGCCCTTCACCTTGCGGTCGCTGCCGGGAAGACCGCTGCGGGTCTCCGGATCATATTCTGCATGAATCTCGGTGATGTTCCCCTCTGCATCCTTCACCACACCGGTGCACTTGATGATGTATGCACCCTTGAGGCGCACCTCCTTGTCGGGCGAGAGACGGAAGAATTTCTTCGGGGGATTCTCCATGAAATCCTCGCGCTCGATCCAGAGTTCGCGGGTGAACGGCATTTCATGGCTACCTTCCGAAGGATTCTCCGGGTTGTTCTCCATCTGCATCATCTCCGTCTTGCCCTCGGGATAGTTGTCGAGGATAAGTTTCACGGGGTTCTGCACCACGCTCACCCTCGTGGCGGTGGCGTTGAGGTCGTCGCGCACGCTGTGCTCGAGAAGCTCGATATGGTTGAGGGCCTCATATTTGGTATAGCCGATGCTGCGCACGAAGTTCTTGATCGACTGCGGGGTGTAGCCGCGGCGGCGCAGACCGCGCAGGGTCGGCATTCGGGGATCGTCCCAGCCGTTGACCAGCCCCTCCTTCACGAGCTGCAGCAGCTTTCGCTTGCTCATCACGGTGTAGGTGAGGTTGAGGCGGTTGAACTCTATCTGGCGGGGGCAATAGCTCTCGTCGGCGAGTTCCTTCACGAAATATTCGTAGAGCGGACGGTGGGGCACGAACTCGAGCGTGCAGATCGAATGGGTCACGCCCTCGAAATAGTCGCTCTGGCCGTGGGCGAAGTCATACATGGGATAGACCTTCCAGGTGTCGCCGGTGCGCCAGTGGGGCGTCTTGATGATGCGATACATGATCGGGTCGCGGAAGTGCATGTTGTCGCTTGCCATGTCGATCTTTGCGCGGAGCACCATCGAACCCTCGTCGAACTCACCCTTGTTCATTCTCTCGAAGAGGTCGAGGTTTTCCTCGACGGGGCGGTCGCGGAAAGGGGAGTTCTGACCAGGCTGCGTCGGAGTTCCTTTCTGGCGGGCGATCTCCTCGCTGCTCTGCTCGTCGACATAAGCCTTACCCTCCTTGATCATGCGCACGGCCAGATCCCAGAGCTTCGGGAAATAGTCGCTGGCGTAATAGAGGCGGTCGCCCCAGTCGTAGCCGAGCCAGTGGATGTCTTCCATGATGGCGTCGCGATATTCGGTGTCCTCCTTCTGGGGGTTGGTGTCGTCGAAGCGGAGATTGCAAGTGCCTCCGAACTTCTCGGCCGCACCAAAATCCATGATGAAAGCCTTGGCGTGGCCGATGTGAAGATAGCCGTTGGGTTCGGGCGGGAAACGGGTGTTGAGTCGTCCGCCGTTCTTACCGGCGGCGAGATCGGCGGCGATCTCCTGTTCGACAAAACTCAATCCCCCCTCAGCTGCGGGGTTCTCGCTGCCTGCAGCGGCAGCCCCCTCTTTTGCGATGGTGTCCATAAACTATAATAACTGCTTGAATATAATCTTAACCTTAGGTTTTTCTCAAACTGCAAAAATAGGTAAAAATCCGTAAAAACCGAAACGCTCTTCCGATTTTTTAGCGAAATAGCCTGAATAGGCGCGAATAGGCGCGAATAGGCCCCTTAAAGCTATTAGTGCCAATGCGCAGGAAGAGGCCCGATCCGTGCGTTAAGACGCCCAGCCCCGAAGGTGGCTGCATCTCGGAAACCCCGGGTTAGCGAGGCCGGGCGTAGACCGGCCGAGTCAACCCGGGGCCCGCCAACCGGTCAGCATGAACCCCAAAGCGGGTTCCCCGTCCAAAAATTGTGATTAGTGATGTGTCGTGTGCTACGTCCTGTGGTACATTTCCGAGGTCATTTACACGATTTCCGGCAAATTCTTTGAATATGTCGAGAATTTTTCCGAACTTTACGATGAAGTTGTGCATAAGCGTGATGATAGTAATCAATGGTTTGGTCACCACTAATTTACTAAATATCAGTGATATGTGCAACCTTTTCATTATAAATGTTTCAAGAAATTAATTCAACCAATAGGTTATATAATAAATATGGTATAAAGGATGCTTCTGGCAAACTTACTTATCTGTATGAAATGCTTGGTGGCGACATTATGCCAAAGCCTTTGGCTCAATCATTGAAGTACATCGTAGATATTACCCAAGATGGTTCTCATAGCAAGAATGAAATGAAGCTGAAGGTTGACGAGTACTTTGAAGAAACAAAGGATGTTCTTATGTTACGTTCTGTAGTTTACATTCTCATTGATGTCATAAAATGGTTTGCAATAACAGCCTTATCTCATCAAGATATAGAGGTAAATGAACAGACTTTATGGCAAAAATTATAAGAAAAGAACAAAAATAATTTTACTGTGCAAATAGCCTGCACACATGGCGACTAACTTTGCACCCGAAAACGATTAAATAGATTCACGATATGAATAAACAACAGCTTGCAAACCGCATCTGGGCATCTGCGAACAACATGCGCAATAAGATTGATGCCAATGAGTATAAGGATTATATCCTTGGTCTTATCTTCTACAAGTTCCTCTCTGATACAGAGGTGAAGTACTTCAAGGAGGTATGCGACTGGGAAGATGACGAACTGCCTGAACTCGTGGAGAACTACGAGGACATGAACATGAAGAATGCCATTGCTGAATGTCAGGAGCATATCGGTTTCTTCATCGAGTATAAGTATCTGTTCTCTACTTGGCTCAACGATTCCAGCTTCAGCGTACAGACATTGAGCGAAGCTCTCAGCAACTTCGAGCGTCTGATGAGCGATAACTATGCAAGCGTATATGACGGCATCTTCAAAACACTGCGTGAAGGTCTCAGCAAGTTGGGCGATAACCCAAGTTCTCAGACAAAGGCTCTGAAGGGTCTTATCAAGCTCATCAAGGATATTCCTACCGATGGCTCTCAGGATTATGACGTACTGGGTTATGTCTATGAGTTCCTTATCAGCAACTTCGCTGCCAATGCCGGTAAGAAGGCTGGCGAGTTCTATACCCCTCACGAGGTGGCAATGATCATGTCGGAGATTGTGGCTGAGCACCATAAAGATAAGGAGTCGCTTGAAATCTATGACCCTACCTCTGGTTCTGGTTCATTGCTTATCACCATAGGTAAGGCTGTGAGCAAGCATATCCAGGGCAAGAACAAGGTGAAATATTATGCGCAGGAACTGAAAGAGAATACCTACAACTTGACTCGAATGAACCTCGTTATGCGTGGTATCATCCCCCAAAACATCGTTACCCGTTGTGCTGATACTCTAGAAGAGGACTGGCCAATCCATGAGGAAGGTTCTGAGATAGACAAGCCATTGGCTGTAGATGCTGTTGTCAGCAACCCACCATACTCTCAGCATTGGGATCCAAAGGACAAGGAGATGGATGCACGTTTTGCTAACTATGGTCTTGCACCTAAGACCAAGGCTGACTATGCCTTCCTGCTCCATGAACTTCACCACCTGAAGAGTGATGGTATTCTCACCATCGTAATGCCTCATGGTGTGCTCTTCCGTGGCAAGGCTCCAAAGATCTATGACAAGGATGGTAACGTGCTGCCTATGGAACTCCGCGAAGATGGTCAGGCGGAAGGTAAGATACGTGCTAACCTCATCGAGAAAAACAATATTGACGCTATTATCGGCCTTCCTGCTAACATCTTCTTCGGTACTGGTATTCCTACGCTCATCATGGTTTTGAAGAAGAACCGTGGCAATGAGGGTGTGCTCATCATCGATGCCAGCAAGGGCTTCGTGAAGGATGGCAAGCAGAACAAGCTTCGTGCCTGTGACGTGAAGAAGATTGCTGATACCTACCGTGAGCGCAAGGAGATTCCTGGTTTCTCACGTGTGGTAACTCGTGACGAGATTCGCCGTAACGAGTATAACCTCAATATCCCTCGCTATGTGGACAGCAGCGAAGCACCTGTGAAATACGACATTTACTCTACCATGTTCGGTGGCATTCCTAACAGCGAGATTGCCGACCTCCATGAGTATTGGGATGCTTTTCCTTCTCTACAGGCAGAGGTATTCCTGCCAGAGCAAGATCGTCCTTATTCAACAGTAAAGGTGGACAACATCGTGGAGGTTATTCAGGCAAACAGCAATGTGCAAGACTTCAAGTCACGCTTCTCTGCTGCCTTTGCCGACTTCAAGACAATGCTTCATCAGCGTCTCATCGATCATGTGGAGGACGTGAAGGAAGTTGTGGAGAGCGACAACATCTCTGCCGACATCTTCCGCCGTACAGAGGGTTTGCCACTTGTGGATAATTATGCTGCCTATCAAATTCTTGCCGACAACTGGTCGGGCATTATGGGCGATGTGGAAATCATCCAGACAGAGGGCTTTGGTGCTTGCAATGTAGTGGAAGCAAAGACCAAGATGGTGAAGGACAAGAACGGTGTGGAGCAGGAAGTAGCAGATGGCTTGAAGGGGCGCATCATTCCTTTTGACCTTGTTCAGAAGACCCTCTTCCAAAGTGACCTCGATGCCATTGCCGCTCTTCAGAGTCGTGTAGTGGCTATAGATGGCGAACTGGATTCAGCTCGTGAAGAACTCCTCGGCATGGACGATACAGACAAGTACTTCGATGCAGAGAAGGACAATGCCTTTATCTCGAAGGAGATTACAGCAGACAGCAAGCCCAAGGCAGATGTGGAGGATGATGTGAAGGCTCAGCTCAAGGCTATCGTTGCGCTCTGGGGTGAGAAGAAGGCTAAGAATGCTCAGATAAAGAAAGACCTTCTGGCTCTTGAGGAAAAGACCATCAAGACCATCGAAGAACTTGACATGAGAGGCATCAACCACTTCCTCGAACTGAAGTGGATCTTGCCAATCACAACAGCTATTGAGGCTATTCCAAATACTATCATACAAAAGCTAGCCGACTCAGTATCAGCTCTCAACGAGAAGTATGCCGTTACCTACAACGACATTGAGCGAGGCATCGCAGAGTCAGAGCAGAACCTTGCCGCTCTCATTGGTCAGCTCACGGGCGATGCGTTTGCCATCAAGGGATTAGAGGCGTTAATCAAATAAGGAGGACTGAATCATGGAAGAACAATATAACAAACCTTCAACAGAATCGATGCAGAGTCTTATAGGTGAGATAAAGCAAATCATTAATGATGCTCGTGCCCATGCGATACGCAGTGTGGACTTCTGTCGAGTACAGATGTATTGGGCCATAGGACAACGTATCGTTGAGAAAGAACAGCAGGGCAAAGAGCGTGCCGACTATGGCACATACCTTATCAAACGGCTTGCTCAGGAGATAGAACCTGAATACGGCAGTGGATTTGGAGAACGACAACTTAAGTTCTGTCGTCAGTTCTATAAGACCTATCCAAAAGGGAACGCACTGCGTTCACAATTGAATTGGTCTCAATACCGAATGTTGATTCAGATTTCGGACCCCGACAAACGAGAGTATTATGAGCAGGAAGCTGTGAATGAAGGTTGGACTGGTCGTCAGTTGGAACGCCAAATCAATTCCATGCTCTACGAGCGTCTTTTACTCAGCAATGACAAAGAGTCAGTATTGGCAGTAGCTCGAAAGGAACGAACACCGGAGACACCACAGGAAATCATCAAAGACCCTATGGTGCTTGAGTTCCTTGGCTTGGAGCGCAAGGCTGCCTACTATGAGAAGGATTTAGAGAGTGCTATCATCTCGCATATAGCGGACTTCTTGCTGGAGATGGGGAAAGGTTTCTCGTTTGTGGCACGACAGAAACGCTTGTTATTGGAAGATGACGAATTTTTTGCTGACCTCGTTTTCTACAACCGCCTATTGCGTTCGTTTGTGGTGATAGAGATAAAGAACCACAAAATCACCCATCAGGACCTGGGACAGTTGCAAATGTACGTCAATTACTACAATCGCTATGAGAAACAGCCTGATGAGAATCCAACTATTGGCATATTGCTCTGCACAGAGAAGAACGACACCATGGTACGTCTTGCTTTGCCGGAAAAAAACAATACAATTCTTGCAAGCAAGTATCAGCTATATCTCCCTACAGAGGAACAGCTTCGCACTGAGATTGAACGTCAAAAACAACTCTTCATGCTCCAGCAAGAGAATAAAGACAAGGAGGACTGAACAATGAAAGAGCCTAAGATAAGATTTAAAGGATTTCAAGGGGAGTGGAAATCATGCACAATAAAGGATATTTGTGAGGTGAATCCTAAATCAACTTTGCCAAGTGTCTTCGAATATGTAGACCTTGAATCTGTCGTTGGTACAGAAATGGTTTCTCACAGAACAGAGAAAAGAGAATCTGCACCATCACGGGCACAAAGAGTAGCAAGTAAAGGTGACATTTTCTATCAGACAGTACGTCCTTATCAGAAGAATAATTATCTTTTTGATAAGGATGACACAAACTATGTTTTCTCGACTGGTTATGCACAATTGAGAACAAAAATATATGGTGGCTACTTGTTTACTTTAATGCAGAGTCTTTCGTTTGTTGATAAGGTTTTAATGGAGTGTACAGGAACAAGCTATCCTGCAATTAATCCTACTAATCTTTCGAAGATAAAAGTGCATATTATCGATAACGAAAATATTCAGAAGGCTATTGCCTCTTACTTCCAGCACCTAGATGCCCTTATCCAATCTACCACAAAGAAGATTGAATCTCTGAAACAGGTGAAGGCTGCAAGTTTGCAGTCAATGTTCCCAAAGGAAGGTGAAACTACACCACGAGTAAGATTCAAGGGATTTGAAGGGGATTGGGAAAACAAAACCTTGGGTGAATGCTTGACCATCAATAACGAAAGAAACCAAAGTAATGTCTATGGCATAAATGACGTTCTTTCTGTATCTGATGAAGTTGGTGTTGTCAATCAGATAAAGCTGCTTGGACGTAGCTATGCAGGTAAATCCGTTGCAAACTACAGAGTTCTCAAGACAAATCAGATTGTTTACACGAAATCGCCTTTGAAGTCGAAGCCTTATGGAATCGTAAAGGTAAACAAAGGCGCAGTAGGTATCGTTTCTGTTTTGTATGCAGTTTATGATACGAGCGAGAATGTTTATCCTGACTACATTCACTATTACTTTGAGCCAACTCACCGTATTAACAACTATTTGCTCCCTCTCATTAACAAAGGTGCAAAGAATACGATGAACATTAGTGATGAGATGGCTTTGACAGGCAACATCTGGATTCCATCATTTGATGAGCAAAAGAAGATAGCAGATTACCTACAAGCCCTCGACTCTCAAATCACCCTCCAAACCCAGCTACTGGAGAAGCTAAAGCAGATTAAGTCAGCATGTTTGGATAATATGTTTGTATAACTTAAAAACACAACAATACAATGGCAGTAGATGTTTTTATCCGACCTTTCACAAAGGAACTCGACTTTGAGAAAGCCCTTGCTGACCTTCTTCCACAGCATGGATGGGAACCACAAGTATTGATGAACCCTACAGAAGAGATTCTCATCAAGAACTGGGCAGCCATCATCTATAACAACAACAGAGACGTTAACCGTCTGGGTGACTTCCCATTGACAGATACCGAGATGCAGCAGATTATGACTCAGGTAGATAATCTGAAGAACCCATACGAGGTGAACAAGTTCATCAATGGCGGTCAGGTGATGATAAAGCGTGACAACCAGGATGACAAGATCAACTTCGGCAAGGAGGTGTATCTGACCATCTTCAATGCCAAGGAGGTGCGTGCCGGACAGAGCGTCTATCAGATTGTGCGTCAGCCAAAGTTCCAGACAAAGCACCCATTGGGCACTACTCGCCGTGGCGATGTGATGCTGCTCATCAATGGTATGCCTGTCATCCACATCGAACTGAAGCGAAGCGGTGTGGATGTGACTCAGGCTGTCAATCAAATAAAAAAGTACGCGCACGAGGGAATCTTCTCACATGGCATCTTCTCGCTCATACAGATATTCGTAGCGATGACTCCAGAGAAGACTCTGTATTTTGCCAACCCAGGTGCATCGGAGAACTTCACCCCTTCATTCTACTTCCATTGGGCAGACTTCAACAACGAGGAGGTTCACGACTGGAAGCGCATCGGAGCTAACTTGCTGTCTATCCCTATGGCACACCAGATGGTGGGTTACTACACCATTGCCGATGATAAGGATGAGACATTGAAGGTGCTTCGTTCATACCAGTACTTTGCAACCACTAAGATTTGGGAGCGTGTGCGCGAGACAAACTGGGATGACCACTTCCATAAGGGCGGTTTCATCTGGCATACCACAGGTTCGGGAAAGACCATGACCTCATTCAAGTCGGCACAGCTCATTGCCAAGGCAAACGATGCCGATAAGGTGGTGTTCCTGCTTGACCGCATCGAACTCTCTACTCAGTCGGCTGACGAATACCGTGGTTTTGCCAATGCAGACGATAACGTGCTTGAAACAGACGATACTCGCAACCTTCTGCGTGTGCTGGAGAGTGACAGCAAGGATGATAGCCTTATTGTTACCTCTATCCAGAAGATGAGCCGTATCAATACGGAGAACAGCATTCCTCAGTCAACCATCGACAAGATCAATGGCAAGCGTGTGGTATTCATCGTGGATGAGTGCCACAGAAGTGTGACAGGAAGCGGTAAGGACAGCGGTAGCGGTATGCTGCTGACCATCAAGAACACCTTCCCACGTGCGGTACTCTTCGGCTTCACAGGTACTCCTATCTTCGAGGAGAATGCCCGTGGTGAGATGACCACAGAGGTTATCTTTGGTGACATGCTGCATAAGTACACCCTTGCCAGCGGTATTCCTGACGGCAACGTATTGGGCTTCGACCTCTATCGTGAGGACACCTTCCAGGAGCAGGACATCCGTGAGAAGGTAGCATTGCGCATGGCAGATCCTGATGCCGTTCCACCAGTAGAGACAGTTGAAGAGATTTCAAAGGACAAGGAGAAGATGGACATCTACAACAAGTGGATGAACGATACAGACATGATGAAGGTGGAAGACGAAGCAAAGTCTCTCTATACGTCAGAAGCACACCATCTAGCCGTGATGCACAAGATTGTGGAGGAGCGTCCTATGCTCAGCCATAATGGTAAGTTCCATGCCATCCTTGCTACAAAGAACATTCCTGAGGCTATCGAGTACTACCATCTGTTCAAGGAGCATTATCCTGAGTACAACGTAACTGCCATCTTTGATGACTCTATCGACAACAACGGTGGTGGCGAGTATAAGGAGGATGCTATCCTCGAAATGTTAGATGACTATAACAAGAAGTTCGGCACAACATTCCAGCAGTCAACATACGCCAAGTATAAGAAGGATGTGGCAAAGCGTCTTGCTCACAAGATGCCTTATCAGCGACTGGAGAAAGACCAGCAGTTGGATATGCTCATCGTTGTGACCCAGATGCTGACGGGCTATGACTCAAAGTGGGTAAACACCCTCTATGTGGATAAGCTTATGCAGTATGTGGATGTCATTCAAGCATTCTCACGTACCAACCGTCTGTTTGGTCCTGATAAACCATTCGGTGTTATCAAGTACTTCACTCGTCCTAACCGCATGAAGAAGAACATCGATGATGCGCTTAACCTCTATGTGGATCAGCCATTGCTCGTGTTCACCGACAAACTGGAGGCTAATCTGGAGAAGATCAATCAGGCATTCCTCACCATCGACCAGCTCTTCAAGGCTGAAGGCATAGATTATTATGCTACCCTACCACAGGCAGAGGCTTCGAGAAAGAAGTTCGCCAAGGAGTTCTGTGACATGACAAAGCGTCTGGAGGCTGCTAAGATGCAGGGATTCCTTTGGGAGAAATCTGAATATGAGTTCCCTCATACCAATGGATGGACAACTGTGAAGATGGAGTTTGATGAACAGACCTACAAGGTGCTTTTGGCTCGTTACCGTGAACTGTTCCAGAAAGGCACAGGTGGCGGTGGTGGTGACGATGATGTCTATCAGTTGGAAGCATACATTACAGAAACAGGTGCAGGAACCATCGATGCCGAGTACATCAACTCGAAGTTCATCAAGTTCGTAAAGAACCTCTATACATCTGGTCCTGGCAGCGAGCATGTGAAGGCAGCACAGAAGGAACTTCACAACGCCTTTGCCTCACTCGATCAGCGTGACCAGCGTACAGCTCAGCGAATACTGCATGACATTGAGTCGGGCGACCTCCGTTTGAGCCCAGGCAAGACTATCTATGATTACATTCTTGACTATCAGAAGCGTGAATGTGACCAGCAGGTTTATACCCTTGCCGAAGCAACAGGACTCAATATCAACAAGCTGAAAGAGCTTATCAGCAAGGACACAACTACTGAGAATATCAATGAGCATGGTCGATTCGATGCACTCGTTGCTACTCTCGATAAGGTGAAAGCCGTTGACTTCCTGAAAAAGGTAACAGGTCAGGACGTACCAAAGCGTTTCGTTATCACCAACATGTCGAGCATCCTTCGCCGTTTCATCCTCGATCCATCTGACAGAGCCAAGATTATCTTCGCATTTCAAAATGCAGATTCGCTCCTTGATGTAAACATCCCAGAGGAGTTGCCAGAAGAGGAAGAACCACAGGAATCACAGGAGCAGAAGCAAGAGCGTGAAGATAGTAACAAGCTCACTACTGCGGAAATGAAGGAAAACGTCCGTGAACTAGTCAAGAGAGATTTGCGCAAGTGTGCAGGTATGCCTTTGACACAAGATGTGGTAAGTGCATTCTTCAACATCCTCACCATTCATGCTCATCCAAGTGTAGACGGCGTTGGTCTTGATGTCTATAAGGCAATGGATGAACTCTTCGGACGCAAGAAGGTGAACATCATCGACAAGCACGTTCACTCAGGGAACCTCTCTGTCAAGTTTGAGGTTTATCTGAAGAAACTCTACTACATGCTGCATGGTGAAGAGATTAAACCACAGAACGAAGGTGATAAGGTTACTCTTTCAAACTGCATTTTCGCTTTCCCTTGCTTAAAGAGCCTCCGTTGGAGCACTAAAGAAACTGAGCACAAGCTTTCAGGCTACCTTGACATCATCCGTAACAACCGTAATACAGATGAAGGAAATGGTGCTCATGCTTCATATCTGCTGACAGAACAGCAGCTTGACAGCAACATCAAGGCATTTGTTACACTGTACTTCTATGTTACAGGTATGTGCTACGAGGAGTTGAAGGCTAAGTACGATATTTAACACGAAAAATCCATTGTTCGGGGGTAAAAAGCCTCTGGATAATGGAATTTTGCGCTATTTGAAAAAATATTTTTTTAGCTGTGTAGAAAGGCTGCACAACACAGGTGTAACTTTGCACCGTGAATTAGTCAGACATGGAAAAGATAGCAAGAATATGTTGGAATACTAAAGACTGGAAACGTCCTTCGGGAACGGAAGGGCCGTTGGTCATCCAGCGGCCTGTTTTTATCTAAAAAATGGCTATGCCCGTTTGTGTGACCGTCGGGCTTTCTCTTTTTCTTTTTCCTCAGCCAGCCATTTCCTCTGCGCGCCTGCATTAATAAAAGAGCTCAAGAATAGGTCTTGAGTTATGTGATCAGGGGAAAAGAATAAGGGTCCGGACGGATGGTCCGGGCCCTTTGGCTTTTTCATCAGAGTTCTGGTATTAATTTTAAAGCTTCGATGCTGACCGGCTGATCAGTTAAGCATCATTGTTCCGAGGGCGCAACCCTGAATCGTTACGCATGTGCGTGCAAACTGACGGATAAAATTGAGGGTGCTTGATTTTGGCTTGCTCATTCCCTTTACCTTAAAATTAAAGTCTGATGACACAGATGAGGAATCATTTGTCATAGGCAGATTCGATTAATTGGCCGCTTCCTTTCCGGGAGCCGAGGTCGTGTTAATAATAAAGTCGTAATTCCATTGAGGATTACGACTTAATAACGCTAACTCTGCAAGATATATTACCTTGCGGGTCAAAAAAATCTGCTAATGCCTTAAATTGTAAGGATAATGTCTTTGTCGTGGGCTATGCGCCGGAGATTGAGGATGGCATAGCGCATTCGGCCGAGGGCGGTGTTGATGCTCACTCCGGTTGTCTCGGCGATTTCCTTGAAGGAGAGGTTCTGGTAATAGCGCATTTTGAGCACCTCCTTCTGCAGTTCGGGAAGCTCTTCGATGAGAAGCTTCACGTCGTTGCGGATCTGATTGGAGATAAGGATGTCTTCAATCGTATCCTCGCAGAGCTCCTTGCGGTTGAGGATGTCGTTGTCGGTGAGGTCGGCGCTCTGATGATTCTCCGATTTCTCCTGACGGTAATAGTCTATGATAAGGTTGTGGGCAATACGTGAGATCCAGGCGGGAAATTTGCCGTTTTCCGTATATCTTCCCTGGCGAATCGTCTGGATGGCCTTGACAAAGGTCTCCTGAAAGATATCGTTGGCGATATCTTCGTTTTTGATGATCCGGAGGATATAGTTGAATATCCTGTCCTGATGACGCCGCAGAAGAGTGTCGAATGCTTCGTTATTGCCTTCCGCGTATGCCCTGACCAGCTGTTCGTCGGTCAGAGTAGTGTAATTTGCCATTCTTGTGATGTTAGTTGATGATGTAAAAATTTTTCGATAGGCAGTCTTTTTGATAAGCCGGACGTTTCCTTCCGGGAAGTGAAAGTTGTTGTTTAAAGAATGGTTAGTAATTCCAGTGTGTTTTGCAAAATTCGCCGGAGAGAGGCGGATTCTGTAGGGGAGTTTCATATTTGTATAGAAATCCCGTTAAACGATTGCAAAGATATAATAGATTTGAGTGAAATCCAAACCAAAAGTATAAAATTTTGACTAAAAACCGTTAAAATCCACAATAAAACGCCAATTGCAACGTAACGCTTAGTTTTCTTCTGCCCCAATTTCAATAAGATAATCGTCGGCAATATAGAGGTCGCCATAGAGATACAATCCGGTCTTTCGATTGTGGAGATTGAGGCATGTCTGACTTCGGTAGAAATCTTTCAGAGCCTGAATGGGGGGAATCCCCAGTTTTTTTGCGATATGGCAGACGATGGCTCCGATACGATGCCAGAGCACTATGTCGTTGACTGTTTTATCATAATAGTCCATTGTCAGATGGCGTTATGCGTTTGGTAAATTTCAAATATCGATCAAGAAGTTCCTGATTTATTAAGCAAATCTGATTATTCGGCTTGAAATATTTAATTCTGCGCAACACCTCATCTCTACTAAGGAATCCTTGGGTATAAAGAGAAACGGCATTGATTACGCGATCGTCGGCAACTCCTCCTTCCACATAATCATATTTCTTCCATACATCTTTGCCCGATCGACACGCCACAATGAAGTCAAGCCATTTGCCATCGTATTCATCAAAAATCAAGCTCTTGGCCTCCTTCAGCATTTCGATCTTGTTGAGGAGATAGACATTGATCACGGGTGGAAGATTGCGATAAACCGATTTTAATCTTGCAAAATTAATTGCTTGATCATATATGTCGGTAATATAGAAACCCTGACCAAAATCAAGATTTTTTCTACCGCGTTTGCAATCGGGAGCTTTGACTATATCTGTCCCGGCATGGTAAACTTCTAATATTCCGTTTTCAGTTGCCATGTTCCCACAGGGTTAGAGTCTCGATTAAAGAGGAAGTCAGATTTTCTCGGCTTTCGGTGTGCAGAGCCTCGTAACAAGGATAAATAAGCTTGTCGATTAACCCTACACGATCCATGCGTTTAAACATCTCCAAATAAGGCACTCCCAGACGGTTGGCGGCATCTTCAATACATGATGCGACAAACGCCATTATTATTTCATCCTGAGAGGGTTCTATATATGTTTCCATTGCCGCGGGGAGGGTACTGATTGATGGTGGTCTTACTGTTTGATGAGGCGGAGGGCTGTCCAGCGGTTGCTTACGAGGCGTTCTTCTTCCCTGAGGCCGTAGCGGGCGGCCGCCTCCTCGATCATCGGGATGTCCTCTTCGTAAAAACCGCTCAGTAACATTTTACCACCTTTTTTCAGGCGGGATGCATAGCGGTCGATGTCGCCGAGAATGATGTTGCGGTTGATGTTGGCGAAGAGATAGTCGGCCTCCTGAAGCGGTTCCAGGGCTGAGGCGTCGCCTAAAACCATCTCGGCCTTTACGCCGTTGAGCTTCACGTTTTCCACTGCGTTTGCCCAGGCCGGCGGGTCGATCTCAATGCCTGTGACAGGCGTCGCCCCACGCATGGCGGCGAGTATGGCGAGGATGCCGGTGCCGGTGCCCATGTCAATCACGCTCTTTCCCTCCATCGGTTCGTGAAGGATATGCTTCACCATCTGCGAGGTGGTGTCGTGATGGCCGGTGCCGAATGCCATTTTCGGGTCGATCACGATGTCGTATTCCGCTTCGGGCACATCCTTATGGAATGATGAATGGATCACGCAACGGGAGTCAATCACTATCGGCTGGAAGTAATGTTTTTCCCATTCTTCGTTCCAGTCTTTGCCCTCCACGAGCTCAGAGGTGATGGCGAACTCGGTTTCAAACGGGAAGTCGGCGAGAGCCTTTTGGGCAATTTCCCGCCCATTGCCGAGCCTTGCGCTGATGTAAGCTGTGAGTCCGGTCGAGTCGGGTTCAAACGATTCGAACCCGGCGTCGGCCAGAAAAGCCGCCGCGAGGTCGGTGATGTCTTCGTTGCAGGGGGTTGCGTCGATGCGTACGCTGTAATAATCGTTCATTAATGTCGTGGAAGGAGAGGGAAAAATTTAGGTCAGAAGTCAGAAGTCAGAGGTCAGGGGTCAGAGGAAACAGCTGACAAAATAGGGGAGAGGGTTATTTCTTGCGGCGGAGGGATGCTATTTTTTTATAGATCTTTTTGCCGGTTCCGAAGAGGGATACTCCCATAAGGGCGTAGTCCACCACGTTCATGCCGCTGAGGATTTTGGCGGCTATTCCGCCGGCAATGTTCAAGGCCGATGCCGGACGCGATTCGTCGCGGCCGCCGGTTCGGAAGTTATTCCATGTTTTCTGCATCTTTGTCTTGCTGAATTCCTTGCGCAGCGCGATAAGGGCACGCTGGTAGCGGAGCTCTTCCATGGTGTAGCCACGGAATTCCTCATTCTCCTGATTGGTGAGCGCGGTTATCTCTTTATTGTCGTTCATCGCTTATGAAAATTAAGGGTTAAGCATTCCTGTTGCCGAGGAGGATCTTTGTGAGCATCCTCGCGATGGGGTTGAGAAGGAGCGGCTTGCGGAGGAGATAGAGCAAAAACACAAGGAGGCAGAGCACACCGCCGGTGGCCAGATATGCGAGCGCGGGACTCATGATCATTTTCCACACTTCGGTGAGGGCGAAGGCGAGCATTATGATCACGACTGTGCCGAGCAGGAGGCATACGAAACCGATGATGAGGGTGGAGAGAAGCATGGTGAGCTTCTCGGCCAGGGTGAGTTTGGCATATTCGATCTCAAGCTCCACCCAGTTTTTAGATTCCTGGATAAGGCCTCTGATTTCGTCGACAAATTTAAATCTCATAAGCAAAAATTTTATGACGCGGAGTCTATTGACACGAGTAATGACGCGGAGTCTAATGACACGGGTCTTAAAAATGCGAGAACTGCCGAAAGGATTCGTCGGCAGAACCCGCATTTATGATGTGGTTCAGAAGCCGGAAATTACTCTTCGCCGGCGGCGAGTTCTGCCACGAGGGCGTCAACTTCCTTGTCGCTGATGGCGATGCCGCGTTTGCGAAGGATTTCGGCAATTTTAGATCTGAGTTCGCTTCCTTTGGCGGGGGCGAAAAGCAATGCGGAAGCACAGCCAACGATTGCGCCGCCGAGGAATGCAGAGATTAATGTCAGTGCTCTCATTTTTCTATTGTTTTAACGGTTGCTTTGTGATATCAGATGTGTTTCTCCACCTGGTCTTCGATTTCGTCAACGAGTTCCTCAAGTTTGTCTTTCTTCATGCAGATGCCCTTGTCTTTGAGGATTTTGGCGATTTTTTTACGAGTGTCGGCGCCTTTGTCGGGAGCCATGAGAAGACCGATGGCTGCGCCGGCAACAGCACCGCCGATCACTGATAAGATAACATGTAACGGTTTCATAACTATTCCTTTTTATTGAAGTTTTCTATGATATTAACAAAAATGCATCCAAAAAGTTAGAGTGCAGGCAAATTTTGCAGCCCTGAAAGCGGGCGACGTCCCTGGCCGGCGATTTATCTGTTGGCCATCAGCGTCGATGAGGCGGCGTCGCGATAAGCCAGCACACCCTGCTCGGAAAGTTCCACCTGTTCCCAGCTTCCGTCGGGGGCGAGCATTTTGACATGGTTGTCATCCATGAATGTCATGAACGGCACGTTTTCGCCATTCTTGTCTTCAAAAGCCCATGTCTGAGTTTCTTCGATGAAGTTGAGGCGGGTTTTTTGGCCCGTGGGCTCGAAGGTGATGGTATATCCTTTTCCGTCGCAGTCGATCAGGTAGCGGCCCTGCTCGGTGTCGACGGCCTTAGTCGAAGCCGAAAGGGGATTGCTTCCGCTCCAGAATTCTATGGAGTTGATCACGAGCACGTCGGCAAGGGCCGTGACCTCATAGACGGGGAGGATCCAGAAGCAGAAAAACACGAGTTCGTTGACAAACTTGTTGCCGATGCTCCGGTTCCAGGCGAGCATTTTGTTGGTGAGGGAGAATGAACCGATGCATGAGCTGAAAGTCAGCGAAGCGCCTGCGATGAGGATGGCGCCGACAGCGATCTTGTATTTTTTCATATAGCGGAGGTTATGATGATTTCAGAGTGAATGAATGCCCGGAAAGAAAGCGTGCCCGGAGGAAAGAGGAGCGGCAGTCCATGCGGCGGCCGCAAAGGAAACCGCTGAGGCAGCGATAAGACCGGCATTATCTGCGAAGTTACAAAAATTTTCCAAATCCTCCCCCGATATCCTTAATTTTTTTCAAAAATAACTGCTATTTGGGAGTTGACGGGTCGGCTTTCGGGGCGCCGAAGGATGATGAATAGCCGTCGTTGTGGCCGGGATGGCCGGCGGTGAGTTCGGAGGCGAGCTTGAGCACGTGCTGGCCAACCCCGGTGTTGAGCGAGTCGATGGCCTGCATGAGCGATTTCGATTTTCGCATTGCTTCTATGATGGTCGATCCTTCATCGAATAGCGACGGGGCGACAATTCCCCCTTTTCTGATCCGGGAGAGCACCACTCCGCCACGTTTGTATTTGAATTCGGGCCGGAAAATCTGCCGGAGCAACGCGATTGCCGCCCCGGTGATCACGGCCGAATCACTCGTCGGAGGATTGAGTTCGGCTCCGGCGCATGGGGAATAAACCCCTTTTTCAAGATGAAAACGGTTGGTGCGCAGAAAGACCTGAATCTCTCCTGCCTCGCCGCCCATGGCGCGCAGGCGTTTGGTGATGTGACCGCAATAGATAGCCATTCTCGAGCGCAGATAGTCGAAGTCGTCGATGTCTTCCGGGAAGGTCCGGGTCTCGCTGATGGAATCCTGAAGCGTGCGGTCTACATGGCTCAGTTCTATGCATGGCTCGCCGTGGAGTTCGCGCCACGACCGTTCGCCCACCACACCCAACCGCGCGCGAACCCACGAAAGCGGCTTGCGTGCAAAATCCCCCACAGAGTAAACTCCCCAGAGATACATCTTCTTGCAGAGCCGGCGCCCGATTCCCCATAGATCTCCGATAGGCATGGCGTCGAGCAGCCGCCAAATCTCCTCCTTCTCGTTAAGCACCACCACGCTCCGGCCCGCTTTCTTTCCGCTCTCAGTCGCCACTTTGGCAAGAGTCTTCGAAGGCGCGAAGCCGATCGTGACCGGAATCCCGGCTTCGCGCTGGCACGCCTTGCGTATCTCCTCGCCGATCTCCGGCAACACGCCGTCGGGGATACCATCCATAATGAGAAACGCCTCGTCGACGCTATAGTCGATGGTGGAGGGGGCGTAGCGCCGGAAAATGTCGTGGACCTGAAGGGAAATCTCCCGATAAAGCAGATGATTGCCTGAAAGGGCAGTGACTTGCCCTTTTAGTATCATATCCTTGATTTCGAAGGCCGGCTGGCCCATCTTTATTCCCAATCGTTTAGCTTCGTTGCTGCGCGCCACTACGCAACCGTCGTTGTTGCTGAGCACCACCACCGGAATCCCTTCGAGCGAGGGATTGATGCTGCGTTCGCAACTCACGAAAAAATTATTGCAATCGGCAAGTCCTGTCATAAGTTTGTAAGTTTTTATTGATCTTATAGTGATATAGCGATATTATTTTTCAGCTTGTTGCCAGACATATACACCCTGCTCAATGCCGACGAATCCTTCGGCGTGGAGAAATGACAGCGCTGCGTCTATCATTCCGGCCGGGGCGTTGATTCGACGCTCGATAACCCGGACGTCGGCAGAGAGGTTGGCTTTCAGATATTCCGTGACAAGCCGGAGCACATCGGCCTGGGAAAGTTTCGCCGGCCGTCGGCCGCGACAAGTGTCGCAATGGCCGCAGGGTCCCGCAGCCTTTTCTCCGAAATAGGCGAGCATGGCGTTTTCACGACATATCGCAGGGTTGAAGGCATAATCGATCATAGCCTCCACCCGGCGGCTCATCACTCGGCGCCGGTCTTCGTAGATGCTTTTCCCTATCTGCAGATAGCGGGGTTCCTCGCGTGCCGTGGGAAGATAGACGGTAGGGGTGTCGCTGCGGGGCACGAAACCTATCACCTTCGCCCGCGAGAGTTCGAGAAACGCTTCGTAGACCTGCTTCTCCATGCAGCCCGCCGCCCGGGCGATATTCCCTTCGCTCACATAGACATAGTCGGCGAAAAGGCCGGTGTAGAGCCTCAACACAACCTGCAGAATCTTTTCGGCCTGCGGCGAGAGACCGCGGACATCGTAAAGTTCCTCGCGTGTCAGCTTGATGACGATCCGGCTCCGGCGGTCGGTTTCCTCCAGAAAGTCAAGATATCCGGCCTGCCCGAGGAGATGAAGCGCCGCGCGGGCCTGACGGTCCTGATAATGGAAAGTCTCGCAAAACCGGTCGAAGTCAAACTCATGGATGGTATCGAAGCCTTCATACAGCGCAATGTGCATGAAATTGCACGCCCGCTCATAAATTTTCTTAATGGTCTCGCGGTCGGGAAAGTTCTCGGCCACGCGCCGGCGAAGCACTCCCTTGTCGGTTTCCTTGGTAAGGAGCACGGCGTATGACGGAAGTCCGTCGCGTCCGGCACGTCCGGCCTCCTGATAATACTCCTCGAGCGACGGAGGAAGATCGTAATGGATCACGACGCGCACATCGGGCTTGTCGATGCCCATTCCGAAGGCGTTGGTGGCGACAATGACGCGGACCGCACCCTGCTGCCATGCGTTCTGACGTTTCTCCTTCTCCTCATAATCGAGTCCGGCGTGATAATGGGTGGCGGAGATTCCGCATGAAGAGAGGAATTCGGCGATTTCCCTGGTGCGCTTGCGGCTTCTCACGTAAACGATCGACGAACCTGACGTTCGGCTCAGGATATGGAACACTTCGTGGATCTTCGTGTCGGCCGGGCGGACGATATAGCTGATGTTGGAGCGCACGAAGCTCATGCGGAGCATGGCCGGCTCCTTCATTTCGAGCTGTCGGCAGATGTCGTCGGCCACTTCGGGAGTGGCGGTGGCAGTCAGGGCGAGCACGGGCGCCGCCGGAATCAGCTTGCGCAGTTTCTTGATCTGAAGGTAAGCCGGGCGGAAATCATATCCCCATTGCGAGATGCAGTGGGCTTCGTCGACCACGATGAGGCTGACCGGGAGGGTGCGCAGGTCGGAGAGGAAAGTTTCGTTGCGCAGGCGTTCGGGGGAGACGTATAGAAATTTTGCGCCGCCGTTGCGGAGTTTTTCGCGCGCGGCCCTCGACTCCGACAATTTCATTCCGGCATGAAGTAAGACCGCCTTTATGCGGCGGCGCTTAAGGTTGTCGACCTGGTCTTTCATCAGCGAGATCAGAGGGGTCACCACGAGAGTGAGGCCCGGGAGCATCATTCCCGGCACCTGAAACGTGATCGACTTGCCGCCGCCGGTCGGCATGAGGCCGAGAGTGTCGCGGCCCGACAGAACCGAGCCTATGATCTCCTCCTGCAAGGGGCGGAAGGAGTCGTAGCCCCAGTATTTCTTAAGAGTTTGAAGCATTCGAAAGACGTATGTCGCGGATCATGAGCTGGATAGTGTCATGGCTCCCGGCGCGTTTCGACTGCTCGATGGTGTAGCAGATGTCGATCGGTTTGTGAGAGTGGATGTGCTCGAAATATTTCGACATGTTGAACGCGATGGCGTTGATCACATGGCTCGTGCTGTTGTCTTCGAGCTCGAGCTTGATATGCTCGAGGTTTTTGCCCACGAGTTTCGACGTGCCGAAGTCAAACACGTTTTTAGAACGGAACACCGGTTTCTGGTTTCCCGGCCCGTAGGGGTTGAATTTTTTCAGATACTGTATCAGCTCCGGGGTGATGTCGGCGAACTCGATCTCGGCGTCGATGTCAAGATGGGGCTCGAGCTGGTTGGGCTGGATATGCTCGGCCACATACTCCTCGAAGCGGCGGGAGAATTCCGGGATGTTTTCCTCGCGGAGGGTGAGGCCGACGGCATAGGTGTGGCCGCCGAAATTCTCGAGCAGGTCGCGCGCCGAATTGACGGCGGCGTAAATGTCGAAACCCTGCACCGACCTCGACGAACCGGTAGCCATGCCGTTGGAATATGTCAGCACCACGGCCGGCTTGTAGTAAAGCTCGGTGAGGCGGGAGGCAACGATGCCGATGATTCCCTTGTGCCAGTTCTTGTTGTAGATCACAATGGTGCGCTTGCCGTTGACGATCTCCACGTTTTTCTCGATCAGGGCGTTGGCTTCCTCGGTGATTTTCTTGTCGAGCTCCTTGCGGTCTTTGTTGTGCTGGTCGATGTCCTTACCCTTCTCGAAGGCATCGTGAAGGTCGCGGCAGACGAGCAGGTCGACGGCTTCCATGCCGCTCTGCATTCGGCCGGAGGCGTTGATGCGGGGGCCGATCTTGAAGATCACCTCGCTGATGGTGATGTCTTTGTTGGTGAGCTTGCAGAGGCGGATGATGCTTCGCAGCCCGAGGTTGGGGTTGGAATTGAGGCGCCGCAGGCCGTGATAGGCCATGATGCGGTTTTCTCCGACGATGGGGACGATGTCGGCGGCAATCGAGACGGCCACGAGGTCAAGGAGGGATTCGAGTTCGTTGTGGTTGCTCAGTCCGTTGCTGCGGGCGAAAGCCTGCATGAACTTGAAACCGACTCCGCAGCCGCTCAGATAGGGGCAGGGATAGGTGGAGTCGGGCATCTTCGGGTTGAGGATTGCCACAGCCGGCGGAAGAGTCTCGTCGGGCATGTGGTGGTCGCAGATTATGAAATCGATCCCTTTCTTTTTGGCGTAGGAAATCTCGTCGATGGCCTTGATTCCGCAGTCGAGCACGATGATCAGCTTCACGTCGTTTTCAGCGGCGTAGTCGATGCTCTTGAGTGAAATACCGTAACCTTCGTCGTCGCGGGTCGGGATGTAATATTCAATGTTTGAATAATAGTTCTGAAGATATTTGTAGACGAGTGCCACGGCGGTTGTGCCGTCGACGTCATAGTCTCCGTAGATCATGATCCGTTCCTTTGCGCCCATGGCTTTGTTGAGCCGGTTGACAGCCTTGTCCATGTCGTTCATCAGGAAGGGGTCGCAGAGGTCGGAGATCGACGGGGCGAAGAAGGCGTCGGCCTCCTCCGGGGTCGAGACACCGCGCCTCACGAGGAGCTCGGCTATAGCCGGGATCCCTCCGCAGCGGCTCAGAAGCTTCTCAGCCTCCTGCTTCTGCTGATGCGTGAGCGGTTGGTAGTTCCATTTGCTGACCATATGTTGTTTCTTTTTATTCTGCCTTTTTTCGCGGTCCTGACGATGAGATGCCGGAGATGCGGATGTTGAGTAATTCCTGAAAGAGCGCAGGCCTTCGAGGATGCCCTGAAGACTTTCTGAAATCTGCTGCGCCAGCGGGTCGTTGCCTGTGTTCATATAAATCCCTTCTGCCCCAATTAACGTGCAAATATAATAAAAATCGGCGAGAGGACAAAAAAGAATGCGCTCCGGCGATCTTTTTGCCGGCGTTTGGCCGGAAAAGAGCCGGAGCGTGAGGTCGTTTTATGGGTTAGTGTCAGAATTGGAGCTGACTGCGAGAGATCTATTTGAGGCGGTCGCGGCCGAGCTTGAGCTTGTCGGTGCAGACAAGGCCGCCGATGATCAGCGCGCATCCGATGTATCCGAGCAGATAGATCTGTTCGTGAAGGATGAAGAATGCCGCCACCATCGTGACCAGAGGCTGGAGGTAGAGATAGTTGTTGGTCACTACCGGGCCGAGATATTTCATCACTTCGTTCCAGAGCAGATAGGCCACTATGGAGCAGAACACCACGAGGAAGAGCAGGTTGAGTATCATCTGCGGCTGCGAGAAGTTGAAAATCACCGAGAGATGGAGCGGCTCTTTCTGGAGAATCAGGAATGGCAAGGCTGTGATGACGCCGTAGAGGAACAGCTTGCGGGTGATTAACATCGAATTATAGCGCGGCAGCAGAGGCTTGATGGCCACAGAGTAGATGGCCCAGGACATGGCCGACGAGAGGGCGAGCAGGTCGCCTGCGGGGTTGAATTCAAGCGATTCGCCGTGGCTGAAGATTATGAGGGCTGCTCCTCCGAAGGCTATCACCGACCCGACGAGCACTCCGAGCTGGATGCGTTGTCGGAAAATCAGGGCCATGATGAAGGTGGTGAATATCGGGGAGAGGCACGACAGCAGCGAGACGTTGCCGGTCGAGGTGAGCCTCAGGGCGTAGTTTTCGGTGATGAAGTAAAGCGATCCGCAGCAGATGCCGCATAAGAGGAACGTCAGCTCGTCGCGCCAGGACTGCGAACGGATTTTTTTGAAAGTGAAGGCGAGGAGGATGAGATATGCGAGGATGAAACGGTAGATGTAGACCTCCACGGGGGAGAGGCCTCCGTCGGTCATCAGCACTTTTGTGCTCAGGAAGCTCGTGCCCCAGACTGCAACCGTGATAAAGGCTCCGATGTGAGCGATTCCTTTTATATATTTGTTTTTCGGTGTTGCGAAATTCATGGCGATAGATATGGCCGGAGGCGGGAGAGAACCCTCCGCTTGTGTTTCCAATGCAAATATACAAAAAGAAGACGAATTGAAAAAATCTCCTTTTGATTTTTTGTCAGCGGTCAATGCGCCTTTGCCTTCTATGTCTGCGCCGGATTTAAATAAGAAGGCGCTTCCCGCAGACGGGAGGCGCCTTCAGCGATGGCAATTATATTCTTTTTATAAGTCGGGTTCTACTTCAAAGTCTTCTTTGTTATAAGTCGGGTTCTACTTCAAAGTCTTCTTTGCCGACTCCGCAGACGGGGCATACCCAGTCATCGGGAATATCTTCGAAAGCTGTGCCGGGAGCCACTCCGTTGTCGGGGTCGCCAACTGCGGGATCATAGATCCAGTCGCAAACTGTGCATCTGTATTTTTTCATAACCGATGATTTTTAAATTTAAAAGTTATTTTTTGATATTAACGCGGCTGAGGCCGGAATGTTTTGCCACGGGCCCTATAAAATTAAAAAAACGCATCTCGATAAAAGAAAAAAGGTCTGAAAAAAGGATGGTTCTTTGGAAAATTCGCGGCAGATGATTAACTTTGTAAAGCGATAAAACAAAAGCGGCGTCCCGAGGGATGCCCGAAGTTCACCTTAAATCAATATTACCAGACATGGCAAAAGTAAAACCGTTCAAAGGCGTTCGTCCTCCCCGCGAGCTTGTGGAGGAAGTAGCATCCCGTCCCTACGACGTTCTGAATTCAGAAGAGGCCCGCAAAGAGGCCGAGGGGAATCCGAAGAGCCTGTATCATATAATCAAGCCGGAGATCGATTTCGAGCCCGGTTTCGACGAGCACGATCCTGCAGTCTACGACAAGGCTGTGGAGAATTTCCGCAAATTCCAGAAAGAGGGATGGCTCGTGCAGGATCCGAAAGAATGCTATTACATCTATGCCCAGACCATGGACGGCCGCACGCAATATGGCTTCGTGGTCGGCGCCTGGGTCAACGACTATATGGAGGGGCGCATCAAAAAGCATGAGCTCACCCGCCGCGACAAGGAGGAAGACCGCATGAAACACGTGCGCTGCAACAACGCCAACATCGAGCCGGTGTTTTTCGCCTTCCCCGACAACGAGGAGCTTGAGGCAATAATCCGCCGCGTCACAGCCGGCAAGCCGGAATATGACTTCGTGGCTCCCGACGGTTTCGGCCATACATTCTGGGTGATCGACGACGATGCGACCATCGCCAAGATCACCGAGGAATTTGCCAAGATACCCTCTCTCTACATCGCCGACGGCCACCATCGTTCGGCGGCAGCCGCCCTCGTAGGCGCTGAAAAAGCCAAAAACAATCCCTCCCACAAGGGGGATGAGGAATATAATTACTTCATGGCCGTGGCTTTCCCGGCATCTCATCTCAAGATCATCGACTACAACCGCGTGGTCCGCGACCTCAACGGTCTGACACCGGCCGAATTCCTCGACCGTCTGGCCCGCAACTTCACAGTCGAGAAGAAGGGTAAAGAGATCTATCATCCTTCGGGACTCCACAATTTCTCCCTTTATCTCGACGGCGAATGGTATTCGCTCACGGCCAAGGAGGGAACATATAACGATGCTGACCCGATCGGCGTGCTCGACGTCACGGTGTCGAGCGACCTGATTCTTCGCGACATCCTCAACATCACCGACCTCCGCTCCGACAAGCGCATCGACTTCGTAGGCGGCATCCGCGGTCTCGAGGAGCTTAAACGCCGCGTGGATTCCGGCGAGATGGCAATGGCCCTGGCTCTTTATCCGGTCACGATGAAGCAGCTCATCGACATCGCCGACACCGGCAACATCATGCCGCCCAAGACGACATGGTTCGAGCCCAAGCTCCGCTCGGGTCTTGTCATTCACAAACTTGACTGATGAATAAATTCAAAACGACTCTCATAATGGTCGCGGCCGGATTCTTTCCGGTCGCGGCCTTTCCTTGCACGTCGGCCATCATCGGCGCCGACGTCAATCCGTCGGGACGCCCGATACTCTGGAAACACCGCGACACGAGCACCATCGACAACAAGGTGGAATATGTAGCCGCTTCCGACGGCCATTTCGCCTACACCGCTCTCTTCAATGCCGCCGACACAGGGCTTCGCGAAGCCTGGATGGGTATGAACGAAGCCGGATTCGCAGTGATGAACACCGCCTCTTATAATATAAAAGACGACAAGGTGCCGGCGAAGAAGATGGATAAGGAAGGCATCCTGATGACCCGGGCGCTGCAGACATGCCGCACGGTCGACGACTTCGCCCGGCTGCTCGACACATATCCGCGCCCGATGGGAGTGGAGGCCAATTTCGGAGTGATCGACGCCACGGGCAACGGCGCTTATTTCGAAACCAACAATCATTCCTATCGCCGTTTCGACCTCAAGGATGCCCCCGACCATGTGCTTATACGCACCAATTATTCGCATTCCGGCCGCCCCGACGAGGGGTATGGCTTTGTGCGCGAAGCCAACGCCGAATGCATCCTCCAGCCCTATATCGACGAGAAAAGCGTGACTCCGGAGGTGCTGACCGAGGTGGTGAGCCGCACGTTTTATCATGATCTGAAAAAACGCGACTATACGCTCGGCGACGACCGCTGGGTAATCGACCAGGACTTCATTCCGCGTTATAAATCGACAGCCACGGTTGCGATCGAAGGCTGCAAGCCTGTGGAGTCGGCCGATTCCGTCGACCCGGATCTCGTGGCGCGGCAATATATAATGTGGACGGGCCTGGGCTATCCGCCGGCCGCCGAGATCAGGGCGGCACGCTGCG
>SAMEA3663118__coassemble_118_pt1 | contig 47417 bp, 18 predicted proteins | sample SAMEA3663118__metabat2_high_PE_005 | metagenome-assembled genome bin SAMEA3663118 (sample SAMEA3663118) | pig gut metagenome | biome: pig gut; feature: pig-associated habitat; material: faeces | place: Denmark | collected 2012 | reverse complement strand
CTCGGCGCCTCGATTGGCCGCTCGCTTGGCGGTCGTCGCGTTAGCTGTGTCGAGTGTTCTGCCCTGTGGGCAGAAAAAAAGAGGGAGGGCAGAAAAGAGGTCGCCTTTCTGCTCTTGAAGTTTTTTCTTTTATCAATTAATTATTTCCCCGTTATGGATGTCCCCGGCTATTTTAAGCCTCTGAAGCCAAGCTATTACCGGCGCGACAAGAGGCATGACTATTCCACGCGCTCCATCTATATGCTGACCCTTTTCAAGAATGACGGCTTGCCATGGTTTTCTTCTGTCTCCGGAGGCATCGGCGATTATACAGGGCAGCTCCGTGTGAGAGTGTCGCTCTCCCCGCTCGGAATTTTCGTGAATAATGAGCTGCAGAATCTCCGCTATATGTTTCCCTGGATTGAGATATGGCGTTCTGTCGTGATGCCCGATCATCTGCATTTCCTGATCTTTGTCAAGGAGGCGGGGCATTGTCATTTGGGCAGAATCGAGGAGACTCTTTGCGGCAATATTTCGCGTGCATGGCATAAGTTTCAGGGAAAGGGACCGGAGGAGCCGATGCAGTCGGTGTTCAAGCCTTTCTATCACGACCGGATTTTGCGCCGCAAGGGACAGCTGCAGCGAATGAAAAGTTATATTGTCGACAATCCGCTGCGGAATTTCAAGCGCAAACTTGTGCCGGCTCCGTTCAAGATCAAGGGAATGGTAGAGATTGAAGGGAAGCAATTCTCTTTTTATGGCAATCCGGAATTGCTTGAGAATCCGTCGATTCTGGCCGTGCGCCTGAGCAGAAAGCTCAGCTATGCCGAGATGCAGGCGAAGAGCAATTTCCTTGTCGAGGAGTCGCAGCGCGGCGCCGTGCTCGCCGGCCCCTTCATCAGATTCTCTGAGAAGAGGGTGATGGAGGAGGCGGCGAAGAGTGGCGGCTTTGTCATCAAGATGCTCGACAATGCCATCGGCGAGCGTTTCAGCCTAAAGCCTCCTTTCGATGATCTTTTCCGGGAGGGGAGAGGGCTCCTCATCGGTCCGGCCGAAGCGCGCACCGGCAAGATCGATGATACGGAAACCTTCTTTCATTCGCTAAATGACCTCGCCGCCGCCCTCGAAGAAGGCGCGCAGGCCCGCATCATTAAAATTTTCTGAAAAAATTCTGATTTCCCGGCCCGGTTCTTTCCCCTTCTCCCGGATCAGCCCTCCGGGCCGATCCCGGAACCAAGCTAACGCAGCTCCCCGCTTCCAGCGCCCCTTCCCAGCTCGCGCTTGCTTGCTCCCTCCCCCTCTGCCCCTGCTCTCGGAGCTCCGATTGGCCGCTCGCTTGGCAGTCGTCGCGTTAGCTGTGTCGAGTGTTCTGCTCTAAGGGCGGAATATTGGAATATTGGAATTTGGCGGAAATTCCTTGAATATGTCGGGATTTTTTACGAACTTTACAGTGCATTGTTAAGACCTTAAAATTAGACGTTAAGACCTTAAAATTAGACTCTGAAATAGTTCAACTACAGGATTGGTAAAAAAGTATGAAAAAATTATCATCTTTGGTGTTGCTGTGCGCTCTCTTTTCTGTTCCGGGGTATGCCCAGACATTCCGGGAATGGCAGGATCCGCAGCTCAACGCTGTCAACCGCGAGCCCATGCGTGCGAATTTCTTCGCCTATAGGGCTGGTGAAGCTCCCGAAAAGAGCAAGTCGGCAAATTATCTGAGCCTCAACGGCACTTGGAAGTTCAATTTCGTCAACGATGTGGCTTCGCGTCCCGCAGACTTCTGGCGCAAGGATTTCAACGACAAAGGGTGGGGCACGATGCCGGTGCCGGGCATGTGGGAACTCAATGGCTATGGCGACCCGCAATATCTGAATAATGGCTATCCATGGCGCAACAGTTTCAGGAGCAATCCTCCCGAATTGCCCGCGGAGGGGAATCATGTCGGTTCCTACCGCCGGGAAATCAAGGTTCCGGCCTCATGGAAGGGGAAGGATATCTTTGCGCATTTCGGCTCCGTCACTTCGAATATCTATCTTTGGGTCAACGGGCAGTTCGTCGGCTATAGCGAGGACTCAAAGCTGGAGGCTGTGTTCAATCTCACGAAATATCTCGTGCCGGGGAAGGAGAATCTCATCGCCTTCCAGGTGTTCCGCTGGTGTGACGGCACCTATCTCGAGGACCAGGACTTCTTCCGTTTTGGCGGAGTTGGCCGCGACTGCTATCTGTTCGCTCGCGATAAAAAGCGCATCAACGATATTCGCGTCACTCCCGATCTGGTCAACAATTATGCCGACGGCGTTCTCGACATCGACATGAGCCTGAGCGCGAAAGCTCCGGTGACGCTGAGTCTGAAGGATGCCGGGGGAAAGGAGGTGGCCAAAGCCACGACCAAGACCGGAAAAGCACGCATCGAGCTGAAAAATCCCTCCAAGTGGACAGCCGAAACCCCTTATCTCTACACTCTCACTGCCCGGATGGAGGGGAGCGGCGAGGAAATCCCTGTCAATGTCGGATTCCGGAAGGTGGAGATTGCCGGATCGCAGGTGCTGGTCAACGGCCGGCCCGTGCTCTTCAAAGGGGCAAACCGTCATGAGCTCGATCCTGACGGCGGCTATGTGGTATCGCCCGAGCGGATGCTTCAGGACATTCAGATGATGAAGAAGCTCAATATCAACGCCGTGCGCACATGCCATTATCCTGATGACAATCTCTGGTATGACCTTTGCGACAAATATGGCCTTTACATGGTGGCGGAGGCGGATATTGAGAGCCATGGCATGGGTTATGGCGATCAGTCGCTTGCCCGGAACGCCGCGTATAAAAAAGCGCATCTGGAGCGCAACAAGCGCAACGTAAGCCGCAATTTCAACCATCCTTCCATCATCTTCTGGAGTCTTGGCAACGAGGCTGGCTACGGTCCGAATTTCGAGGCCGCCTATGATCTGGTGAAGAGTGAAGACCCGTCGCGCCCGGTGCAGTATGAGCAGGCCGGTTGGGAGGGGAAGACCGACGTGTTCTGCCCGATGTATTACGGCTATGGTGGCTGCGAGAGCTATTCCAAATCGGATGATCTCAAGAAGCCTCTGATCCAGTGCGAATATGCCCATGCGATGGGAAATTCTGAAGGCGGCTTCAAGGAATACTGGGATCTTGTGCGCAAATATCCCAAATTTCAGGGTGGCTTTATATGGGATTTCGTCGACCAGTCGCTGCATTGGAAAGGGAAAGATGGAGTGGAGATCTATGCTTATGGCGGCGATTTCAACCGTTTCGACGCCCATGATCAGAATTTCTGCGACAACGGCCTCGTGTCGCCCGACCGCGTGCCGAATCCCCATGCCCGCGAGGTGGCCTATATCTATCAGAATGTCTGGACCTCGCTTGCCGACAAGGGTAGGGGAGAGGTTGAGATATATAATGAGAACTTCTTCCGCGACCTGAGCGATCTGCGTCTGAACTGGACGCTTCTCTGCAACGGCGTCCCGGTTCGGACCGGAGTTGTCGACCGTCTCGATGTCGAGCCTGGAAAGAGGGTGAAAGTCGCGATTCCCTTCGGCCCGATCGATGCCTCCGGCGAATGGCTTCTCAATATAGGTTACACGCTCAAGGAGGCCGACGGAGTCCTTCCCGCAGGCTTTCAGGTGGCATCCGCGCAACTCGCTCTCACCGAGGCAGTAAAACCCGATATGAACATAGCGAATGCGGCCGAGGCCAACCGAAGCGCCGCTGCGCCCGAAGTGATCGACAACCAGTATTATCGCGTAATTGTCAAAGGAGAGGATTTCACCATCGAATTCAACCGTCAGAACGGCTTTATGACCAAATATGAGGTCAACGGCCTCGACATGATCAAGGAGGATGGAGAGCTTACTCCCAACTTCTGGCGGGCTGTCACCGACAACGACATGGGGGCCGGCCTTCATCACAGATATTCCGCCTGGCGTCGCCCCGAAATCAAGTTCACGTCGCTCAAGAGCACCGAATCCGGCGGTCTGGTCAAAGTCGTGGCAGACTATGACATGCCGGGTGTGAAGTCAAAACTCACGCTCAATTATGTAATTAACAACACAGGAGAAGTGCTTGTCACCGAGTCGCTGAAGACAGAAGAGAACGCAGATGTAAGCCCGATGTTCCGCTTCGGCATGCAGATGCAGATGCCTGAAAGTTTCAGCCGGATCCGCTATTATGGCCGCGGGCCGACAGAGAACTATTGCGATCGCAACAATTCCACGCCCGTAGGTCTTTACAATCAGAGCGTTGCCGAGCAATTCTATCCCTACATCCGTCCGCAGGAGACGGGCACCAAGACCGATATCCGCTATTGGCGCCAGCTCAACGCCGCGGGCGCCGGTCTGGAATTCGTGAGCGAGATGCCTTTCTCCGCCTCCGCCCTCAATTACTCCATCGAGAGCCTTGACGAAAGCGACGGCAAGATGCAGCTGCATTCGCCGGAAGTGAAACCCGCCGACTATGTCAACCTGCTGATAGACAAAAAGCAGATGGGGCTTGCCTGCGAAAACTCCTGGGGCGCGATAGCCCTGCCGCAGTACCGCCTTCCCTACGGCGACTATACCTTCACATTCAAAATGATTCCGGTCAGCAACAATTTCTAAAGCGATAATTTCCGAATCGGGATAATTTCCGAAATCAAAAAGAGCCTGGCGAAAGGAGAAATCCTCCGCCAGGCTCAACGCTTTTCGTCCTTGATGTTGATAAAAGCGATTTTATAAACTGTTGCGAGCCAATAATATGGCTCTATCTAAATTATGAAGAGTCCTTGGTTTGTAAGGTCCCGGAAAGTCAGGCGTCTTCCTCCACGCGTTCGCGGTCAAGTTCAGAAAGAGCGAAGGCGTAAGCACCGGCTGAGATCGCCTTGCTGGCGCCGAGTTGTGAGAACGTGACGCCAATGCGCTTGGCCTCGTCGAATTCCACCATGCGGTTTGAACCGAGCACCTTTATCATGCGCGACTTGCCGCGTGCGAACTGCTCGAATTCAGTCTCGTCGTCAAGATTATAGACCTCCATCTGCACGCGGCGAACCTTTTCGCCCGTGATTGTGGAGAAAGAAGAGCGGATTTCATCGAGAAGCGCGGGGAGAATATGATGGCGGGCGCCGGTTATGCCGCCGCCGATCACGATGATGCCGTCGATAAGTTGCGCGGCTATTGCCATGGCGTCGCCGGCGGTGCGGCCCAGTTCGGCAAAAGCGCGTTTTGCGGCCCTCTGGTCGCCTTCGCGCTTGCCGTCGGCTATCTCGCAGATTTCCTTCGGTTCCAGATTATGCACATAATCGCCTGAAGCTTCGGCATATACACGCTTGATGGCGCGGACGGCCACTCCCTCCTCAACAATGGTGCGCGGCTTGGAGCAATGAGGCAGACAGAACGTCTCGACGCATGAGTTGTCGCCCCGGTTGAGCTGGCCGTTGACAATCACACCCACGCCGAAGCCGGTGCCGAAAGTGTAGCCGAGGAGATTGCGGTAGCGCTTCGAACTGCCATAATCGCGCAGGCGGCGGTTGATGGCCGGAAGGGCGCCGCAGAGGGCTTCTCCGTAAGCGAAGAGGTCGCCGTCGTTGTTGATATAGACCGGGATTCCGAACTCCTCCTCAAGGATTGGCCCGAGAGCCACTCCGTCGCGGAAGGAGGGAAAATTGGGGAGAAATCCTCCGATGATGCCGTGAGGATAGTCGGCCGGGCCGGGGAAAGCGAAGCTAATGGCCGACGGCTTCTGGGGAAGAGAGTCGATAACCTCGTGAAATCCTTTTATGATTGTTTTTACGCACAGTTCAAGGTCGTGAGCCTGAGAAGGATAGGAAATGGGTTCGGTGATATATTCGCAGCCCTGCAGGGCCCCGAACACCAGATTTGTACCGCCCGCGTCGAGGGTGGCCACTATTCTTTTGTCGTTGATATACATTTTGCTGATGGTTAGGATTTTAAGATTTCGAAAAATCGTATTATCTGATGATTTTCTTTGTGGAGCCGTCGGAATAGACCACGATGTTGACTCCGGGCTGCAGGCTCGAGAGGCGAGCCCCCTCCACATTATAGACAGCCTTGACGGCGAGCGGAGCCTCTTCTCCTACGCGGGAAATGCCGCTTGTCGAGGCGTCGGCATTTGAGGCGAAGGCGAAAATGTTGCTTCTCGCATCCGATTTGTGGGTGAGAGTCACTCCCTTGAGCTGTTTGGTCTTGTCGGCGTCAAAGCCGAATTCATAGAGAGCGTAGTGGGGGTCGGCCGATACGTCGGAGCCTGATCCGCGGCCAATTCCGGAAATAGCCTCCGTTCCGTCGGGATTGCGTCGCGACCAGTCGGGAATCACCACCTCTTTTTCTTCCGACGAGGTTCCGTCGGAATAGTTCAGTGTGACACCGACAGTCGATTCGCCGTTGCCCGATGTGGCTGTGAAATAGAGCCTGTCGCATTTTGCGGGCGTGGAGAATTCCACTGAAGCGGTCTGGCCGTTGGAATTCATGTGGAGCGCCGAGTTCATGCCATATTCGAGCTTATACTGCACTCCGGCGGGGGAGAGGAGGTCGCCGCTGTCGGGGAGGCCGCCGTTGCCTTCGAACGCATCGGTATATAGGAAGTAATTGCCGTCGAGACCGGTGTCGGCGTAGCCTTCCGAGCCGTCGCTCTTGTCATTTTCAGCCACCATGTCGGCGTTCCAGCCAGATTTGACAAGCATAGGCCATGCAATGGCCTGCTCGTTTCTGATAATGTCGGAAATTGTGGCGGTCTTCAGGTTATAATCCATGAATTTGGCGCGCTTGAGGATCCATGTTTTGAGATGGTTGATTTCATCCTCATAACTTGTCGGGGTGTAGGGGCAGGGCCACACTCCCTCGCGGGTGATGATGTTCCAGGCGGCGTCATTGCGGGCCACAGCGCCTCCGCTTGTAAGAAGCGTGGCGATGGAGTCGATTTTCTCGCAGATGCGCTCGTCGGAATAATTGCCGGCGCGGTGTTCGGTCCAGCGTGTCTTGACATCCTGAACGAAAGAGGGGTCGTTCATCATCACATACCAGTAGAAGGGCACCTGCTCGTCGTTGTGCCATTCGTTGGCGCGATACATCCATTTGTTGGTCGATTCGCCGTTGTTGTAGTTGGCGTTGCCGTAGGCGATGTTGAAATCCCAGAGCGACATCTGCCAGCGGGGATCGTAGCCATTCTCTTCGGCTGTCTTGGCGGAGTATTTATAAAGGTTGGTGCTCAGGCGGTAGCCGTCGATATTCGACGAGAGTTCGGTGGCGAGCATATAGTCGATGAAGGAGTTGACCTCGATCTGCGAGCGATAGCCGGTTTCGGGGTCATATTTATTCTCCGAACGGAAAGAAGCCTCCATCTTGTCGAGGGCGGCGTTGATGGAAGCCTGCACCTTGTCGGCGCCGACGGGACACTCTCCAAAGTCTTCCTGTTCGGGGAAGGCATACTGATAGGTGATTTTGAAGTCCTGTTTCTCCTGGCCTGAGGCGTTCATCCAGGGGGCATAGGGCGACTGGAAATAAGGATCGTCGCCCGGACGGTCGAGTTCGAGCTGGATGTCTCCGGGAAGGTCGGCTTCACTGGTGATGCCCTCCCAGTCGGAAAGATTGAGGCGGTATTTGCCGTCTGACACGCGCTCCATCAGGAGCACCACACCATAATAGACGTTGTCGACCACCATCTCGACGAAACGTCCGCTTGGAACATAGTGGAACCAAGGGCGAGCCATCTCGAAGGTCAGGATGTCGCGCATCATGGAGCGGTCGGCCCAGGGCGCGATCGTGGCCCAGCGGTTGTCTTTCCCCATTCCGAGAATTTCGACCTTCTCTTTTTTCCCTTTCAGGTCGGCTCCCTTGAGAGTGCGGATGCCGTAAGGCTTCTTGTCCGACGCATTGAACGAAGAGTTGCCGCGGTATTTCAAGGCTATGTAACCCTCATAGTCGATTGTCTGTCCGGGATGCGCCGAGAGGTCGGGATAGTTGAGGCCGTCGGCGTTGCTGACGATGGTCATCTTCGCGAGGATAGCGTTGCGGGCCGGATCGATTTTCTGGGTGCCTGTGCCGTCGACGTTGGTGTTGACGATCATTATCGGGAGGTTGGTTTGCGTAAACGCCACGTTCGGGTTGTGGGGCGCGTAGTTGTCGTTTTCGTTGTTCGCGTGCATGGTGACGGATAATCCGGCAGCAAGCATCAGCGGAATCGAAACTTGCAGGAGTTTGTTCATCTTTGCTGGAGTTAGTAGATTCAGGTTTAATTGGGAGCAAAAATAAAGCTATATTTAGATTATAACGTCGCTTATGTGGACAAATGAGTGGCTTAATCGGGTTATTATTGTAAATAACGAAACGCTCCAATGGAGAATAAAGTGAGCGGAGTCTTCTTTTGAACTGAAAAAGGGTTGCATTTGAGCAGTTTCGGCTAAGATAGTGCTAATCAGATGTGTAAAATTCTGCCAAAACTGTGTTGTATGATGCCAATAAACGAAAATGGCAGTAAATAATATTGTTCGGGCGCGATATAAGGCTAAATTTGAGCAAACAAAAACAGGACTCCTTAAAATTTTCCGATCATGAAAACGAGAAAACAAGGCATGCGCAGATTGGGAATGGCCGCCGCAGTATTGGCCGTCTCCTCTCAGCTTGCAGCCTGGGGAGACGAGCCGACGCTCTTCTTCATCTCCAATTCGCATCTCGACACGCAATGGAACTGGGATGTGCGAACCACGATCAACCAGTATATCAAAAACACGATGACCGAGAATTTCGGTCTGATGGATAAATACCCCAACTTCATGCTCAACTTCGAGGGCTCGATCCGCTACAAGTGGATGAAGGAGTATTATCCCGATGAATATGCCAGACTCAAAAAATATATAGAGACGGGGCGCTGGCATGTGTCGGGCGCATCGGTCGATGCCAACGACGTCATGGTGTCGTCGGCAGAGTCGATAATGCGCAACTGGCTTTACGGCCGTCTCTTTTTTGAAGAGGAATTCGGAGTCGACGGAGGCAACGACATCATGCTTCCCGACTGCTTCGGATTTCCTTATACTCTTCCGTCGCTTGCCAAGCATTGCGGCAAGATTGGTTTCCACAGTGCGAAGCTCGGCTGGGGTTCGTCGATGTATGACCGGCTTCCCGGTTGGGGAATCTGGAAAGGAGTCGACGGGTCGCAGATCTACGCCGTCTACAAGCCGGACGCCTATGACTCTCATGAGAAATATAACAAAGACATGGCCAATGACGCCGACATTCAGAGACGAATATCGGAAAACAAGGATAAATATGGCATTGCTGCCGAGATAAGATATGTCGGACCGCGAAGCGACCATGGCGGCGGTCTTCACGACGATGCCAATTCTTCGGGCGACAACACCCCCTACTGGCTCAACCGGAGCGTCGACTCCGAGGGCCCGGTCAAGGTCAAACTTGCCACTCCCGATGAAATTTTCCGTTATCTCGCCGAGCAAGACAACACTAAGGTCAATATATATGACGGAGAGCTGCCGATGCGCAACCATGGCGTCGGCGCCTACACGTCGCAGGCCGTGCTGAAACGCTGGAACCGCAAGAACGAGCTTCTGGCCGACGCCGCCGAGAAGGCATCGGTGGCCGCCGAATGGCTCGGAGCTTCCGCTTATCCCCGCGAGGCGCTTCGCGACGCCTGGGTGACCAACCTCTGGCAGGCCCATCACGACGGAATCACCGGAACCTCGATTCCGAAAGCCTACGTCTTCTCGCAGAATGAATACACCATGGCCAACAAGGCCTTCGGCGACGCCTTCCGGACAGCTGTCGGAGCAATGACAAGAGCTCTCGACACAAAGGTGGAGGGAACGCCGATTGTGGTTTACAATCCTTTGTCGATCAATCGAAACGATGTGGCGGAAGCTACAATACCCTGTGGTTCGAAGCCTGCCGGGGTCCGTGTGTTTGACGGAAACGGCAACGAGGTCCTCGCGCAGGTCACGGGCTACAACGCATCCCGAGGGGAAGCCACGGTAATTTTTGCCGCAACGGTTCCTTCGCTCGGATGCGCGGTGTTCGACGTAAGGCTTGGCGAGGAGTGCACTCTCGGCTCCGACCTTACGCTCGACGAATCGAAAAAGCAGATAAGCAACGGCCGCTACCGCACACAGCTCAACTCCAGCGGCGAGCCTAATCTCTACGACGTGGCCAACAACCGCCTCGTGATGGGGGCCACCACCCTGCAGATGCTCGACGACGAGTCGAATACATGGCCTGCCTGGGAGGTGCTCTACAATAGTGTCGCAGGCACTCCGACTGCAGTCGACGAGAATGTGGAGATCACCTTGGCCGAAGACGGTCCGCTCCGCAAGGCGTTCCGCGTTTACCGCACCAAAAACGGCTCGACCTTCGTGCAATATATAAGGATGAACGCCCTGAGCGACAGGGTTGAGGTTGTCAACGAGGTCGACTGGCAGAGCATGGAGACGCTTCTGAAGCTCAATGTTCCCGTGAGAATGAATTGCAGCAAAGCCACTTACGACCTTTCTCTCGGCACGATCGAGCGCGGCCAGCGCACATCCGAGCATTATGAGATGCAGGGTCACCAGTGGGCCGACCTCACCGCCGACGCCGGCACCCACGGAGTCTCGATCATCAACGACTGCAAATATGGCTGGGACATGCCCGGCAGCAACAGCCTGCGCCTGACCCTGATCCATACCCCGCGCTGCGACAGCTATACCCACCAGGCGACGCAGGATATCGGCGACCATCATTTCACGGTGGCCTATTTCCCCCACGAGGGCAAATGGAGCGAGAGCACCCAGATCGAGGCCTCGAAAGTCAATCAGCCTCTTATGGCGTTTGTCGCCCCGAAACATGACGGCGCGCAGGGCCGCGAGTTTGGTTTCGCCCGGCTCAGCACCGACAAAGTGGCAATCAAGGCCCTGAAGAAGGCCGAGAGAAGCGACGAATATATAGTCCGCGTCTACGAATGGACCGGCGAACGCCAGGAAAACGTAGGCATCACGTTCCCCTCGGAGATAGTTTCCGCCAGGGAGGTGAACGGTCTGGAGGAAAACTTCGACGATGCTGCCCCCGTGACCACCAGAGGCGCAAGGATGATCTTCTCGATCGACCGCTATTCTCCCAAGACCTTTGCAGTGAAGCTCAAGGATCCCGACGCCGCTGTGAAACTCGCCGCTGTCAACGAGACATATATTGATCTGGCCTACGACACCGACATGATGAGCCTCAACAGCAAGCGCAAGGATGTGACTTCCGGAATCGAAGCCGCCTATCCCGGAGAGCTTGTGGCCGATGTGATCAACCATGAGAATGTCTCCTTCCGCATGGGCGGGCGCGGAGAGGGTGAAATGAATGCCCTCGGCTGCAAGGGCCAGACCCTTCAGTTCACCCGCAAGCCGGGTCAGGACAAACTCTATATCCTCGCCGCTTCGACCAATAAGAACGGATCGAAGGGAGAGTTTGGCGTCGGAAACGGGCAGGTCGAAATTTCTGTGGCCTACAACGGCGGCTATGTCGGCCAGGCCAACACTTCATATAATTTCGGCTCGCAATATCGCAAGGACAACGTCGCCCTTTCGATGAGCCACAGCCATAAGGTCTCCGACGGCAGCGACGACACATTCGCAAGCATATACATCTATAAATATGTGATAGACCTTCCGGAAAACGTGACTTCGGTCACATTGCCCTCGGAGAGCGGAATGTATATTTTCGCCGCGACGCTGAGCGACAATGCCGCCGACGACACGAAGGCCGCTACCGAGATCTACAACTATCCCGATTACATAGAGACCGGATCTTCCGCCGGAGAAACCGACTGGAATTATCTCACTCCCGACTATATCACACAGTCGGGCCAGGTGAACTCCAACGAGGCGGGCAAATGCGCCGCCGACCGCGACACGGAGACCAAATGGTGCTGCACTTCGGCCAACGGCTGGCTCGAATATCGCTTCAACTCCCCGGTGGAAGTGAGCCGCTGGAAAATCCTCAATGCCGGATGCGAAGGTAAAAACAAGATCACCCGCAGTTTCAAGGTGCAGTATTATGACAACGGCACATGGAAAACCATCGAGTCGATCACGGGCAACACCGAAAATATCGTAGACCATGTCATAACGCCCGTCACTGCATCGCGTTTCCGTCTCCAGATTGGGGAGGGAGAGCAGGGTGGCGTCACCGCCCGAATCTACGAGTTCGGACTTTATGGCCGCTCGGCCTCCGGAGTGGAGGGCATCTCCCTCGACAACAGAGTGAATGCGATCGTGGTTGACAGCAATTATCCCAATCCCTGCCGCGATTTCACCAAAATAAGATACACGGTTCCCGAAGGAGTGTCGGATATAACCTTGGCTGTTTTCGACCTCACGGGAAAGGAACTTGACCACCAGATTTTGAACCCCGGCACTTCGGCGGGTGAATATGTATGCGAATCGCAATACGTCCCCACGATGTCGGCCGGCATGTATCTCTGCCGCTTGCAAGGCACACTCCGCGGGTCGGCCATTTACTCCAACACATTCAAGCTGATCGTGAAGTAAAGAAAGGCAACGGAAATGAAACAAAGCAACTGAAAAGAAAACCATAAAACCTGACAAACCAATAAAAGGCAACAGGATCTAACAATTTAATATTTACAACAATAACCAAATTACTTTGACAACATGAACAATCAATTACGTGGAAAAGTAATGTTTGGTCTGGCCGCCGCTCTGGTGGCATCGCAGTCGGCTTTCGCAGCCACTCCGATTTCAGATCAGGCAGGTCTGATGGCAATGGGCCAGGACCTCGCGGGCGAGTATGAGCTTACCGCCGACATTACGCTTTCAGGAGAATGGCTGCCTATCGGTAACGACGGGGCGCCCTTCACCGGAAAACTCAATGGTAACGGCCACACCATCAAGGGCCTCGTAGTAACCCAGAAAGCATGGAGCGGACTTTTCGGAAATGCCAGCGGAGCCACGATCTCCAACCTTAAGATCGTAGGCGCCCAAGTTGGCAGCGACGGAGATCATGTCGGTATCGTTGCCGGCCGCATCAGCGGCGGCGGTGTTATCGAGAATGTCTTCACTTCCGGATATGTCACCGGTTACGACCACATCGGAGGTATCGCCGGCGATGCCGGCGATGACAGCGCAACGATCAAGAACTGTATGTCGACAGCCCACGTATACAGCACCAGCTATCAGGGCGGCGGTATCACAGGCTGGACTAAAGGCACAGTGACGATCAGCGACAACATCTTTCTCGGCAAAGTATTCGTAGGAGCATGGGGCGGTGCCGGCGGTATCGTCGGTTTCTATGAAGACGGCACTCTTACCGTCAACGGCAACGTCAGCGCCGGTCCGGAAATCAAAGGCCAGTATATGGCTTATCCGGAGAGCGGCAACCTCTACGACAATGCCCGTTACTCCCACGGTATCGTCGGCGGTCCCTATAACGAGAACTCGATTCTCGTCGCATCCGACAACCTCGTGTCGGAAGCCACGAAGATCATCAACAAGGACAACGGCGAAGAGGTTGACAAAACCACTCTCGACGAGACCCACAACGGTATCATCACCTCGGTGGCCGACCTCAAGAAGGCATCGACCTATAGCAGCCTCGGCTGGGGCAGCCAGTGGAGTCTCTCCGACGGCCGCTATCCCGTGCTCGCCGGCATGACGGTCCCCTTCGACGGCGACTACATCTATTTCGAACTTGCCGACAAGCTTTATACCGGCAACGTCGTTTCGACCAAGGCAGTGAGCTCGCTCAACCGCGATGTCGTGCTGACTTCGAGCAATCCCAACGTGATCAAAGTCAACGGCACCAGCCTTGAAATGGTAGGCCCCGGCTCGGCTACAGTGACATTCACCACAGCCGGCGACGGCTATATCAGCGGAACAAGCCGCTCGATGACCGTAACCGTCGAATCCCTCAGCAACGAGATCAAGACGGCAGCCGACATCGAGAACCTCCGTCTCAACCCGCAGGGTGACTTCAAGCTCACGGCCGACATCGACATGGCCGGCGTAGAGTTCAAGCCTATCGTAAACTTCTCCGGTTCGATCGACGGTCAGGGTCACTTCATCAAGAACCTCCGCTTCGAGAACAAAGACGCCGACCAGGCAGCCTTCATCGGCACCTTCGACGGCACGAGCATCAAGAACCTCGGTTTCTCGGGCGCATACATCATCGGTAACGCCAACACGGCAGCTCTTGTGGGCAAGACCGAGTCCCCGTCGACCATCAGCGGCATCGTAGTGATCGACTCCTATATCCAGGGCCGCGACCACGTCGCTTCTTTCATCGGCAACCTCGATGGCGGCGCAACGCTCTCCAACAGCTACTCCAACGCAGTGCTTGAGACGCGTCAGTTCCAGCTCGGCGCATTCGCCGGCGTCACCAACCACGGCACAATCGACAAGTGCGTCTTCTCCGGTACGCTCGCAGGTCTCGGCGGCATTACCAACATCGGTATGGTCGGCCTCCTCGACAGCGACGGCAATCCCTCGAAGATCAGCAACTCCCTGCTTGCAGCAGCCTTCCTGAACTCCAGCAGCATCGCTGACAACATCATCAGTCTTGCCGGCCGTCAGATGGAATTAGCAAGCAACTACGTTATCGACTATATGCTCCGCGACGGCGTGGCAGCTTCCGGCAGCGACGCCAACAGCGCTCAGGGTGCGACAGTATCGAAAGACCAGGCCCGCACTCAGGCATGGTATGCGCAGACACTCGGTTTCGACTTCTCGAAAGACTGGAAATTCATCCCCGGCACAGAGGGTCACATGCTCCCCGTGCCCGCATGGCTCAACGCTCCGCTCAACACGGTGCTCTTCGCTCTTCCCGCCGAGGAGGGTATCAACAATCCCTACATCGCCGGAACAGAGAAATATGATTACTCGGGCATCCACGGTTCCTGGGGTGAGGATATCACGGTAGAACAGATCGACGGCGAGGATTACGCTTGCGTAGTTCCCGAAGAGAACGCCATCTATGCAGGCGACGAGAACGGTGAGTTCAAGGGCGCCGGCACAGCCAACTTCAAGGTTTCGATTGACCCGGCTCTCAGCAGCGTGCTCAAGCTCACAGGCCGCGACACATTCTCGATGAATGTCTATATGACTGGTGATGCAAAAGTTATCTCCACGGCAGCTGAATTCCTTTCGATCGCAAAGGCTCCGGGCATGAACTATGAGCTCGCAGCCGACATCGACCTGGCAGGCGTTGATTTCAACGGCTTCTTCAACAACAGCGGAAGCTTCACCGGCACACTCGACGGTAAGGGCCACACTGTAAAGAACTTCCGCCTCACCTTCACCGACGGTTCCGACAAGGGCCTCTTCGGTAAGGTTACAGGCGCCACAATCAAGAATATCGCCTTCACCAACTTTGTGATCGACGGCGGCGCTACCACCAAGCATGTCGGTCTGATCGGTACAGGATCCGCTACTCTGGAGCAGGTTGCAGTAGTCGGCCGTGCAGTCGGCGACGACCACATAGGTCTTATCGCCGGTGATTCCGACGGCATCACGATCAAGGACAGCTACGCCAAGGGTGTTGTTGTAGGCGGTTCGCAGGCAGGCGGTTTCTTCGGCTGCACGCTCGAGGGCGGCGCAACCATCGAGAACTGTCTCTCCAACGTTGACGTCTCACTCTCTCATCGCGGCTGGGCCGGCGGCTTCATCGGCCTCATCGACAAAGCCAACAGCACAGTCACCATCAAGAATTGCGCATCGATCGGCAACGCTACCGTAACCGGTGACGGCAATCCGAAATATGCGGCTCCCTTCATCGCAGGCAACGGCGCAGGCGACAATCCTAACGCAGTGATCTACTTCTCCGGCAACATCTATAACTCCGACGCTACAATGGTAGGCGCAGACGGCACAGACTGGCCCGCCAAAAAGGAGACAGCAGAAGGCGGCGTGGTAGAGGCAGCTACGGCAGCCAACCCCAACCAGATGCAGCAGCAGTCCACTTACACCGGCATCAGCTGGGACTTCGGTAGTGTCTGGGCAATGGGTGCAGGCGAATATAAATACCCGGTTCTGAAGGGTGTGAATGTTCCCGACGCAACTCTGATGGCCGACAACTCCGCAGTAGAAGGCATCGAAGCCGACGAGGCTGAGAACGTAGTAGTCTACGCAGCCGGCGGCGAGCTTCATGTAGCCACCGCAGCTGAAGCAACAGTTGCAGTTTACGCAATCAACGGCGTAGCCGTAGCAACGGCCACAGTCGAGGGCGCAGCCACATTCGAACTTCCTGCAGCCGGCGTATACGTTGTAAGCGTAATGACCGAAAGCGGAAAGAAGACCTTCAAGGTGCTCAGCAAATAATCGGAGCATCGGATAAACAGATGTAAAAGAAAAGGGGCCCGCCGGGGGCAGATAAAGCCATGACGGGCCCCTCTTTTCACCCTTCACAACCTAACCTATAAACTCACTAATCTAACATTATTATGATTGGTATTTACGGAAAATACGTCAGGATCTTGCTCCTTGCTTTGGCAGCATTTTTGCCCGGGCAGGCCATGGCGCAGATACTGGAAGTCACCGGCCGCGTGCAAGACACCAACGGTGAGCCTCTGATCGGCGCGACGGTATGCGAGAAAGGAAAGGAAGCCAACGGAACCGTGACCGATATCAACGGAACCTACAACTTCAAGATCCAGAAAGGAAAGACAATCCAGGTATCATATATAGGATACAACACAGAAGAGAAGAAAGCCAACGGCACGACGGTCGACTTCATTCTTAAAGAGAATGTAGGCGCGCTCGACGAGGTCGTTGTAGTCGGATATAACAAGCAGAAGAAAATCTCGGTCCTTGGTGCTCAGACGAGCCTTAAGATGGCCGACGTCAAGGCTCCGGTGGCCAACATGAGCCAGGTGCTCGCCGGTCGCGTGGCAGGTGTCGTTTCAGTGCAGCGCACCGGTCTGCCGGGTCAGGACGACGCCGACATCTGGATCCGCGGTCTGTCCACCCTTACAAATCGCAACGAAGGCCCCCTGGTGCTCGTGGATGGCATCGAACGCAGTTTCAGCCAGCTCGACCCGGAGGATATCGAATCAATCACTGTCCTCAAGGACGCCGCCGCAACGGCTGTTTACGGTGTGCGCGGAGGTAACGGTGTAATCATCATCACCACCAAGCCCGGCGAGGTGGGAACGCCTAAATTCTCCTTCGACGTTTATCAGGGCATGACCCAGCTCACCCAGATCCCCGACCTCGTGAACGGTATCGACTACATGAACTGCGTCAACGAGGCTTACATGCACACCAAGGGAAGCACATACTATTCCCCCAACTATATAATGAACACCAAGATCGCCAACGGAATGAAGCTCAACGCCGAGGAGCAGGCTTACGCCGCCACGGTGGCAGGCGACCGCACGATCAACAAATATCTCTATCCGAACGTAAACTGGATGAGAGAGCTCTATCACAAATACGGCTACAACGCCCGTTACAATGTGAACATCCGGGGCGGCGCTCCCAAAGCCACCTATTACGTGTCGCTCTCTTACTACAACGAGCGCGGTCTGACGAAGTCCGACCCCAAGCAGGACTATTCCTCCGACATCAAGTATGACCGTTACAACTTCCTGACCAACATCAACCTGAAGGCCACGAAGACGACCAAACTCGACATCGGCGCCAGCGGATGGATCACTCAGGGCAACTATCCGGCCCAGAGCATCGAAGACATCTTCAGCAAGGCGATGCAGACCAACCCGGTTATGTATCCTGTGCAGTATCCCAACGGCGAGAACCCCGGTATGTCGCCCGACAACCGCGAGCTCGACTCGCCGTGGGTCACGCTGACCCGCCGCGGCTATCAGACAAAGACTCAGACTCAGATCAACACCAACCTGAAGCTTTCCCAGGATCTCGGATTCTGGAACTGGAGCAAGGGCCTCGATTTCCGCGCACTCGTTTCGTTTGACGTCCGCGCCAACCAGAACCTCGTCTATAAAGTCGACGACTCCACCTACGCTCCCTCCGCCACTAAGGATCCCGTCACAGGCACCTGGGTCGACGACCAGTATCTCTACGACGAAAACGGCAACCTGTTGCTCACCGAGAAATTTGCCGGCAACAAGAATATGTCGGTCAATTCCGACAAATGGGTTTACCGCACGTTCTATTTCGAGACGGCCCTCAACTACAACCGCTGCTTCGCCAACAAGCACAACGTAGGCGGTCTGGTTCTCTTCAACCTCCGCAACTATCTCGACGCCAACAACTCGAGCCTCTTCGAGACTCTTCCCTACAAGCAGCAGAGCCTCTCGATGCGAGTCACGTATGACTTCGAGCGCAAATACTTCTTCGAGTTCAACGGCGGTTACACCGGTTCGGAAAACTTCAAGAAGCACCATCGTTTCGGATTCTTCCCCGCATTCGCAGTCGGCTACGTTCCCTCCAACGAAGACTGGTGGGAGCCGATCAGCAACGCCTTCACATTCTTCAAGATCCGCTACTCCTACGGTATCGTCGGCAACGACTCGTCGGGCGACCGCTTCAGCTACTTCCCCAAGCTCAACAGCGACGGCGGCGGCTACAGCAACTACTGGACGCGCAACGGCGCCAACGGCAGCTGGCACTATTCCGCCTACGGCTACGAGCCCCAGTGGTCGAGAGTCCACAAGCATGACCTCGGTTTCGAGATGAACTTCATCAATTCCGACCTGGCCATTGTGATCGACCTCTTCAAGGAGCGTCGCGACCACATCTTCGTGGAGCGTCTCAACCTTCCCTTCATCACCGGTCTGGAGGCCAATCCCTACGCCAACATCGGCGTTGTCGAGAACAAAGGTTTCGAGGCATCTGTGGAATACAACAAGGCCATCGGCAAAGACTTCTCGATTTCTGTCCGCGCCAACATGACCTATAACAAAGACAAGGTCATCGAGAACGCCGAGTCGGAACCCGCCTATCCCTGGCTCGAACGTCGCGGCCACAACGTGCTCGCCACATGGGGATTTGTCGCAGAGGGTCTCTACACCAGCGACGCCCAGATCAAGGAGCGCGGCATCACCCAGTTTGGCGAGACCTATCCCGGCGAGCTGGTAAAGCCAGGCGACATCATGTATAAAGACCTCAACGGCGACGGCCACATCGACGACTACGACCAGAAATGCATCAGCCGCGGCGACATCCCGGCGATCTATTATGGTTTCGGCGGCGACATCCGCTACAAGAACATCGGCCTCGGTATCCTCTTCCAGGGCACGGCGAAAGCAGACCGTCTTCTCAACGGCGTCGGCATCAAGCCCTTCCAGAGCTCGAGCGGCGGCGGTACGCTTTACTCCAACATCAAGAGCCACTGGAGTGAAGATGATCCCGAGAACACCGACGTGTTCTATCCCCGTCTGGCCTGGGGCGCATCCGACCCCTCCAACGAAAACAACTACAAGACCAGCACCTGGTGGAAGCGCGACATGAGCTTCCTGCGCCTCAAACAGTTCACAATCTCCTTCTATTTCCCCAAGGCTTGGCAGCGCACGTTCCTCAAAGGTGGCCGCTTCTACATCATGGGTGAGAATGTGTTCACATGGAGCAAGTTCAAGCTCTGGGATCCGGAGCTCAACACCAGCAACGGTATTGCTTATCCTAATGTACGCGCCTTCTCGGTGGGTGTACAGTTCAACGTCTAAAAACGCCTCTAAACATGAAACGTAAAATAATTGCACTTTCATTGGCAGCCTCAGCGATGCTCGGCTTCACGAGCTGCGACAGTTATTTCGACGATGTGCCGGACAACGCAACGTCGCTTGAGGACATCTTTGCAAACCGTGGCCAGACACTCGGCTGGCTCACCAACATCTACTCGGCCATCCCCGACCCGACCAACCGCTATGCCGACCGCACGGCGATGTATTGGAATCCATCGACGATCGAGGGATATCTTCCCTGGGACTGGGTTGAGACCCACGACATCATCAACGGCACGCTGACCACGTCGACCGGCTTCGTGACCCGCCTCTGGCAGAACAGCTACCGAGGCATCATGAATGTCAACATCTATCTGGCCAACGTCGACAAATGCGACCCGATGCTTCCCGAGGAGAAGCTCGCCACGAAGGCAGAGGCCCGCGCGATCCGCGCCTATCTCTACCTCTATCTGATCAAGCTCTACGGCCCCGTCTGCATTATCGGCGACCAGGTTTCGAGCAACGACGACGACCTCAACCTCTGGCAGATGCCGCGCAACACGATCGACGAATGTTTCGACTATGTCATCTCCGAGTTCAACGACGTGCTCGCTTCGGGCAATCTCTACTCCACTTTCGACGGTCAGGGAGCTTACGACGACAAGTATAAAGGCAACATCACCAAGGAGGCCGTTCAGGCTTTCCTCGCCGACGCTTATCTTTTCCGCGCTTCCTATATCTTCAACGGCGACCCCTACTACATGTCGATGGCCAACCCCGACGGAACGAAGCTCTTCCCCCAGGCCCGCGACGAGCAGAAATGGCGCGACGCCAAGGCGGCAGCCAAGAAGGTGATCGAAAGCGGCAAATACCGTCTGGTTCTTCGCGACGTCTACGACAATCTGACCACGTCGCTCTCCAGCGCCTGCCCCTACAAGTCGACCTTCTTCGCCTCAATGGCAACATCGGCCAACGAGGAGATGATCTACGGCCGTCCCAACTCCTCCAACGACACCTATGTGATGGTTCCCCGCTTCGGATCGCTCCCCAGCGGTTACGACAAAGGTTCGGGCGCCCTCACGGTGCCTCTGGAGTTTGTCGACCTCTTCTTCACCAACAAGGGTCTGAAGATCGAGGATGACCCCGACTACTTCACCTACGACACGAGCGATCCTCCGACGGCCGCCCGCGGACCGAAGGCTATCGTCAACACCACGGCCTACAACGATCCCATCTCGGGCTATCAGTATTTCAAGATGGTGTCGTCGGCCGGCTCGATCTCCTATTCGGCTCCGGTGTCGATCATGAAGCAGTTCTACAACCGCGAGGCCCGCTTCTATCTCAACATCACGTTCCAGAACCGTCCCTGGGAGTTCCAGGGTGGCGCTGCGGTGCAGATGCAGATGAACGGAAACTCCGGCCCCGACGGACGTACGCACGACTTCCCGATCTTCGGAACGATCTCGCGCAAGAACTATTACGCAAAGCAGAGCAACTGGGACATGTCCATGGTGATGCGTCTGGCCGAGATTTATCTCGACTATTCGGAGGCGTGCGCCGAGCTCAACGAACTTGACGAGGCTCTCGTATATCTCAACAAGATCCGCAACCGCGCCGGAATCGGCGAATATGGCTTCGCTCCCGGCAAGGATGCCCGCAACCTCGACAAAGTCGTGATCGCCCGCGATCAGGAGACTGTGCTCAAGGCCATCTACCGCGAGCGCATGCTCGAGCTCTCATACGAGAACAAGCATTACTTCGACGTTCGCCGCTGGGGTGTTGCCGAAGGAAAATGGCGCACCAACGGCCCGCAGATGACCGACGGCTGGATCTATCCCGCCTACCATGTCGGCGGCGAAGGCGGCGAGATGACCGGCTTCAACATCAACGACGTCGGCGTGACCCCCGAGAACAAGAACGTCAACTTCTACAAGCGTGTGGTTCAGCAGCATCGCATCTTCACCAAGCGCATGTCGCTGCTTCCCATCCCGCAGGAAGAGATCAACCGCAACAAACAGTGCGTGCAGAACACAGGCTGGTGATCCGGCCCCGCACCCGAACCGCACTATAATGGTGTGCCGCCTGACCGCGGCACACAATAAATAACACAATTCAACCTTAACGACGACATGAGAAAATTCTTTACCTTTGCCCTGATGGCGATGGGCCTGCAGGCCTTCGCCCTGACCGACGGGGCAACATATTCCATCTCGCTCGGGGACAAGGCGCTTTTCCTCGAGAACGCCACGATGAAAGCCAACGGCAAAGTGGTGGCCTGGACAGACACCAAGGTGCCGGCCCAGCGCTGGATCCTCGAAAACAAGGGGGAGAACGGATATGCTCTCCGCAACGCCTTCACCGGATATTATTTAGGATATGGCGGAACATCGGCCAACGCCGCTGTCGACCAGCGCACCTACAGCGTGCTCAGGTCATGCTGGAATCTGGTCGAGTCTGCCCCCGGCTCCGGCAAATATTATATCGTGCCGACCAAATCCGAAGGGAACTGCATCTCGCTGAAGGCAACCGACAACGGCTCCGCCGCTGTGCTTGGCGACCGCGCCTCTGCTTCCAATTGCCTCTTCGAACTTTTGGAGGAAACATCCCCGATGCCCACGGAATTCAACGTGAACGTGCGCGACAACATGATGGAGGGTTTCCTCGGGCAATATTACCATGAGGCCGAGACCGGACATGTGTTCGGCAAAGGGGGATGGTGGGGCGACGCCGAGATGTTCGAGACCGTCCTCGACGCCTTCGCCACCACCGGCGACCTCCGGTATAAAACGATGTTCGACGAGCTCTACATCGACTTCACCCGCCGCAACGGCACCGACTGGAGCAACAATCAGTTTAACGACGACATCACCTGGATGACCCTCGCCTGCCTGCGCGCCTACAAATATTTCGGCAACCAGACCTATCTGACTGTGGCCAAAGAGAACTACACGCGCATGTATAACAGGGCGTTGCAGCCCTACGGCACCCTGATCTGGAAAAACGACCAGGAAAACAAGCTCGGCACCAACTCCTGCATCAACTGCCCGGCCACGATAGCCGCCTGCTATCTCGGCGAGCTCACGGGCGACAAGAGCTGGTATGACAAGGCGAAGAAAATCTACGCCGGCCAGCGCGACCTGCTTTACAATCCCGAGACCGGAGAAGTCTGGGACTCAAGGGCCTGGACAGAAGGTGGAGGAAAAGAGAAAGACTTCAACCATTGGGTGTCGACCTATAACCAGGGCACGATGCTCGGAGCCGCCATCGCCCTCTATGTCTACACCGGCGAGGAGCAATATAAGGAGGATGCCGACAAAGTTTATGCGCGCACCCTTTCCGCCCTCACAAACTCCGACAAGATCATTCATGTCTGCCAGACCATCAACGGCGACCTTTGCGGATTCAAAGGCATCCTGATGCGCTATGTGCGCACCTACGGCGAGACATTCCATAAGGAGGAGGCTCTTGACTGGATCGGCAAAAACGCCTGGTTCGCATGGCAGAACCGCAATCCCGACGGCGTTATCTGGTCGGCATGGCTCACGAAAACCGCCGACGACCTGAAGCGCCGCGAGGGGGATGACGACAAGGATATCAAAGACGACGCCTTCGGATCGTCGACCGCAGTCTCGGCCGCTTTCAACGCCCATGTCAACCGTCAGTTTGCAAAAGAGGCCGCCAAGACGATAGGGGCCGAGGCTTTCGACGACATTCAGTTCATGCAGATTGCCGACGCGGCAGAAGATGGCGACACACCCGTCACCACACCCTCGGCGCTTACCGACGCCTATCTCTGCTTCCGCAACGTCGACTTCGGAGCTGAAGGTCTCGACAAGGCCATCCTCCGGCTCAACGCCACGGCCGCCCGCTCATTTGCGAAAATATATGTCGACGGTCTCGGAGAGGAGAATCTTTTGGGCAGAAACACAGGCTTCATTCCCCGCCAATGGAGCGAGGTGAGCGTGGATCTGGGCAAGAAGATCACGGGCGTCCACGATGTCTATGTGGTGTTCAACGGCACGGGAGTGCAGTTCCACAACCTGCGCTTCGAGGCTGATCCCGCGGGCGTCGCAGCCGTCGGCGCCGACGAATCGGTTTCGCTCAGAGCCGAGGGGAGCAAGCTGGTGGTGAAGAATGACATCCCGGGAACTCTCAGCGTCTGCAGCATGCCCGGAATCAGCGAACTCACCGCATATATCGAGCCCGGAGAGCATCGTTACGGCCTCGAGGCCGGAGCGCATATCTGCTCGTTCAGCTCGGAGAGAGGTAATAAAGTCGTGAAAATCATTACAAAAGTAATATAAGAAATATAAGAAAAGATGAACCGTCGTTTCTATTCATCGATATTGCTCCTTTCGGGAGCCTTAGCGGTGGCAGCCGCTCCTCTCAGCAGGGAGCAGGCCCGCCTTAACGCCATGTCGTTTCTCAGGGAGGGAAATATGAAGAAGCTCGCTCCGGGCGCGTCAAATGCCGGAGTTGCCATGAAAGATGTCGCCTCGCCCGAGGGACTCTATATCTTTAATGTAGGCACGGGAGGTTTTGTCATCGCCTCCTCGAGCGACCGCACTCAGCCGGTGCTCGGCTATTCCGACGAGGGAAGTTTCGATATGTCGCAGATCCCGCCTCAGGCAGCCGCATGGCTCGGGGAGCTATCCTCGGCCGTGAAGTCACTGGAGCAGGGCGACGCGCAGCAAAAAGGGTGCTCGCCGATGAAGGTGTCGAGCTTCGCCTCGAAGCCGAAGATCGAACCCCTTGTGAAGTCGAAATGGAACCAGGGGGATCCCTTCAACCTGATGACTCCCTCCTATGTCGACGCCAACGGCAACACTGTGGCCCACAGTGCCACGGGTTGCGTCGCAACGGCCACCACCCAGGTGATGTATTACTGGAAATGGCCGCAGGAAGCCACCAAGACCATCCCCTCCTACAGATATGACTGGAGCGGCAACGTCAGAACGATGCCTGCCCTCGATCCGGTGGTGCTCAACTGGGGCGACATGACCGACACCTACAGCGGCAGCTCCTCGCAGGCCTCGAAAGAGGCCGTGTCGCAGCTGATGCTTTATGCCGGCTGCGCCATGCAGTCGGGATATGCCGGTGCGACCGGAGCGACCTCCGTCAACGCGATGAACGCGCTGAAGAACTATTTCGGATATTCGGCCGACATGTTCAATGTCTATCATCTCGACTATACTTTCGCCGAATGGGAAGACCTTTTCTATCGCGAGCTCTCCGCAGGCCGCCCGCTCCTCATGGGGGCCGACAACTACGAACGCACCGGCGGCCATCAGTTTATCTGCGACGGATACGACGGCAACGGCCTCTACCATATCAACTGGGGCTGGGGCGGTTACTGCGACGGTTATTTCGTGCTCACCGTCATGGCCCCCGACTCGCAGGGCATCGGCGGCTCGACCGACGCCAACGGCTATTCCATGGGACAGAACGTCTGCGTCAACCTGCGCCCGGCCTACGACACTCCCGATGTGGAGACGGTCTGCGCCTCCATTTCCAATTTCTATGCCTCGCAGGCCACGGTCAATCCCGACGAATCGGGCAAGTTCAGCGTCAATGTCGGCTGCACTCTCCGCACCCTTCTGCTCCATCGATATGACATCGAACATGCGTTCCGTCTGCTCGACGCGCAGGGGAATGTAGTGGCCGACGGCCTCGGCAGCCGCACCGACAACTATGATCCCGCCAGCCGCTATTCCAAAAACATGACCGTGGAGATCCCGGCGCTCGCCGACGGAATCTACCGTCTCCAGGGAATCAGCCGGCAGAGCGGAAGCTCCGAATGGCTCCCCGATCTCTTCGCCGATCACAACTATCTGACTCTGACGGTGGCCGACAACAAGATGAAGACTGAGGCAGTCCCCGGCCGTGGCGAGAAGCTCCGTGTCGACGAAGTGACTCTGGTCGACGCCACTGTCGGCGGCAAATGGCAGCAGGTGAAATACACCATCACCAACCTCGGCGCCGATTTCTATGGCGAGACATATATGTTTGTCGACGGAAAACGCTCGTCGGGCAATACGATCAGCATTCCCGCCGGAGAGAGCGCCGACATCTATTTCAAATTCCAGCCTAAGAACGAACCCGGCAACCACAGCTTCGTGCTCTCGCGCAACACCGGAATGTCGAATATCCTCGACTCCCGCGAAAAGATGTATAACATCGACTGCATGTGGGACGCATCGGGCAACATCACGGCCCTCCCCCCGGTCAAGACGAATCCGAGCTATGAAGTCGCTCCCTCCGCGGCGGCCGTCTATCTCTATGGCCCGAATCCGCGCACAATTGTGGTGAAGGAGGCTAATCCCAACCTCGTGCTCTATCTTGACGAAAACGCCACGATTTCCTCGCGCGTGGAGAACGTCTACCGCAAGAACATCACCAACATCGTGAAAGGAGGGCATGCCGCCAAGGTCACATTCTCCGATCAGTATGATCTGGCCGTTCCGGCAAGCTTCACCGCCGACGAGGCAAGCTACACCCGCAGCGAGATGCCCCGCTGGTCGACGGTGATCGTTCCCTTTGCCATTGACCGTGTGAGCGTCGGCGATCAGGATCTCGACTGGTTCCGCTCGGCCGACGACACCGGCAAGAACATATTCATCAAGCAGCTGCAGGGCACCCGCGCCTCGCGCGTGATGTTCAAACACACGGAAACCGACCGGATCGAGGCCAATACCCCGCTTTTCGTCGGAGTGCAGGGCGAACTCGGCGGAACGTCGTTCGACCATACGGGAAAGAGCGTCACTTTCTCCGGCGCCAACACGGTCGTCGAGGCTCCGGCCGAAACTGTGGCCAACGCCGAAAAGGGTAGCGCCGCAAGACTGCTCGGATGCTACAGCATCCGGTCAATCGCAGGCTTCCACGTGCTCGACGAGAATTTCGAGACATTCTCGAAACAGACCGCTCACTCAGGCCGTCCGCTCAATGCTTACCTCCAGAGTCCTTACGCCTACGACAGCTTTGAAATCGTCTATGGCGAGGGGGAGGATCCCAGCGCGGTCGAGGATATCCTCGACGAAAACAGCGAGATTGCTGCCGACGCTCAGGTCTTCAATCTTCAGTGCATCCGCGTCGGCGTCTATGCCGACTTCGCAAAACTCCCCGCAGGCTTATACATCGTGGCCGGCCGCAAAGTCATGAAATTCATGAAATAATCATCCTGATATGAAAAAGATAAGTTTTAGTTTGATTCTCACGGTCATTATGGCCGTGGGAATTTTTTTGCCTGCCTCCGCAAAGAAGAGCAGACATTCTCAGGCTTCGTTTACGGTAGCCAGTTATAATCTCCGCAATGCCAACCGGTCGGACTCTGTCAACGGCAACGGCTGGGGGCAGCGCATGCCCTATATCTGCGACATCGTGAGATTCCACGGTTTCGACATCTTCGGCACCCAGGAATGCTTCCGCCATCAGCTCGACTCGCTCGTGAGCCGGCTTCCCGGCTATGCCTACATAGGGATAGGCCGCGACGACGGGAAGCGGGCCGGAGAGCATTCCGCCATCTTCTACGACAAGAATCAGTTTGATGTGCTCGATTCCGGTAATTTCTGGCTGTCGGAGACACCCGACCGTCCCGGCCTGGGCTGGGACGCCGTCTGCACGAGAATCTGCACATGGGGTAAATTCCGCCATCGCGCCAGCGGACGCGAGTTCATCTTCGCCAACCTTCACATGGACCATGTGGGCCGCAAGGCGAGAGTCGAAGGGGCGAAACTCGTGCGCCGCAAGCTGGCCGAGATCGCTCCCGACTGCCCGGCCATAGTCACCGGAGACTTCAACGTCGACCAGAACGACCCGGTCTACGGCACCATGACATCCGATGGCGACTTCCGCGATTCCTACGAGATCGCCCGGTTCAGATATGCCCCGACCGGAACATTCAACAATTTCCGTCCCGATGGATTCACGACTTCCCGCATCGACCATGTCTTCCTGACGCCGCAGTTTGTCGTGGAGAAATATGGCATCCTTACCGACACCTACCGCGCACCCGATCCGAAGTCCCCGTCGGCCGGGATGAAGACCCACGACGCCCCCTCCGAACTCGAGATGGAGCGTTATATTGCCCGCACTCCCTCCGATCATTTCCCTGTTGCGGTTCATCTTACTCTCAAATAATGCCAAGAATATCCAAAAAACAGATATGGCAGAATTCAGGACATAAAAAATGACTGAATCCCTGATATTTGCAATAAAGAATCATACGAACAATCGAAACATGAACAGATATAAGACACTCATCGCTCTCCTGGCCCTCCCGCTGACGGTTGTCTCCCAGCGTGCCATGGCCGACGAAATCGTATGTCCGGTGGATGCCGTCGCTCCGGTAGTGGCTCCTTCGGCCGCCGCCCGATATGCCAACACGTGCCGCCCTCCGAAAGAGAAGAGGCTCTTCCATTCCGACGAGGTGGAGAGGCAGATCAAGCGCGTGAAATCGCTGCTGACCAATCCGAAGCTGGCATGGATGTTCGAGAATTGTTTTCCCAACACCATCGACACCACGGTTCATTTCCGCAAGGATTCGGAAGGGAAGAACGAGACGTTTGTCTACACGGGCGACATTCACGCCATGTGGCTTCGCGACAGCGGGGCGCAGGTGTGGCCCTATGTTCAGCTCGTCAACAAGGACAAGAAGCTGAAGGATATGGTGGAGGGAGTGATCCGCCAGCAGTTCAAGCTGATCAATCTCGATCCTTACGCCAACGCCTTCAACGACGGCCCCACCGGGGGCGACTGGCAGTCGGACATGACCGACATGATTCCCGAGGTGCATGAGCGCAAATGGGAGATTGATTCCCTTTGCTATCCGGTGCGCCTGGCATACGAATACTGGAAACAGACCGGCGACTCGTCGATTTTCGACGGGATCTGGATGGAAGCCATCAACAATATCGTCGAGACTTTCGTCACTCAGCAGCGCAAGGATGGGGTAGGACCCTACCGGTTCCAGCGCAAGACGGAGCGCGCTCTTGACACTCTCAACAACGGCGGCCTCGGCGCGCCGGTGAACCCGGTCGGGCTCATCGTCTCCTCCTTCCGTCCCTCCGACGACGCCACGACGCTGCAGTTCCTCGTGCCGAGCAATTTCTTCGCCGTCAGCATCCTCCGCAAGGCCTCGGAAATCCTCCGCACGGTCAATCATGAGAAGAAGCTCGCCGACCGTTGCGACGCCCTGGCCGCGGAAGTGCAGCAGGCGCTCAACAAATATGCCGTCTACGACCATCCGCAGTTCGGAAAGGTCTATGCCTTCGAGGTCGACGGTTTCGGCAACTATCTGCTGATGGACGACTCCAACGCCCCCAGCCTGATGTCGTTGCCCTATCTGAGCGACGTGAGCGTCAACGATCCCATTTATCAGAACACTCGCCGCCTCATCTGGAGCAAATCGAATCCCTATTTCTTCGCAGGGAAAGCCGGCGAGGGAATTGGAGGCCCGCATATCGGCTACGACATGATCTGGCCGATGAGCCTGATGATGAAGGCATTCACCTCGACCGACGACAAGGAGATCGCGGAGTGTGTCAAAGCTGTGGTCGACACCGACAACGAGATGGGATTCATCCACGAGTCGTTCCATAAGGACGACCCCTCGAATTTCACACGCGAATGGTTCGCCTGGCAGAACACTCTCTTCGGCGAATTGATCCTCAAGCTGGTCAACGAAGGTAAAGTCGACCTTCTCAACAGCATCTGATTTTATTAACATTAGACAGGAAATTATCATGTGGATTTTCGAAGATATCTTCAAGACCACCATCTGGGGTGGCGACAGGATTCCGGCGCTGAAGAATGTATCGGCAGATCTTCCCAATGTGGGGGAGAGCTGGGAGATTTCCGGAGTCGCAGGCTCGGAGTCGGTGGTTGCCGAAGGAAAAGACAAGGGGCTCACGCTTCGCGAGCTCGTGCGTAAATATGGCGCCTCTCTCATGGGCGAGGCGAATTTCGAGAAATTCGGCGAGGATTTTCCTCTTCTGATAAAGTTTATCGACGCCCGTCAGGATCTCTCAGTGCAGGTTCATCCCGACGACGCGCTTGCGCAGAAACGCGGCTTCCGCTTCGGCAAGACCGAAATGTGGTATGTCGTTGACGCGGCTCCCGGGGCCAGACTGGCCAACGGATTCCGTCATGAAGTCGATCCCGGAGAATATGCCGGGCTTGTCGAGACGGGAAAAATCGAGGATGAGCTTCGGTTCTGTCCGATATCCCGCGGCGACGTGTTCTTTATCCCGGCCGGCCGGGTGCATGCCATCGGCAAAGGGGCATTCGTGGCTGAGATCCAGCAGACCTCCGACACCACCTATCGTCTCTACGATTATCATCGCAAGGACGCCAACGGCCGTGAGCGCGAGCTCCACACTGCCCAGGCCTTCGATGCGATCAATTTCCGCGACACTGACGGAAAAGCCGTCGACTACAAGGCTGAAGAGAACGGAGCGGTCAATGTGGCCGATTCTCCCTTCTTCACAACCAATGTGATCAAAGCCGACGCGACAATCGTGCGCGACTACGGTTCTCTCGATTCCTTCGTGATTCTGATCGCCACCTCAGGAGAGGCCGACATCAGATGCGGCGGGGAGAGCATCACCCTGAGAGCCGGTCACAGCGTGCTCCTTCCCGCTTCGGCCGGAAGCTACGAGATCGAACCCGTCGGAGGCTTCACAGCCCTCGAGACATATATTCGTTAAGAAGTTTGTTTAGGTTAGTTTTAAATTATGGAAATGGAAGTTGTTTTCATAGAGTAATGTTGAAATACGAAGTTAAGTTTTTTATGTTGGCAGTTATAAGTAATAAGTTGAGTTTTTAGACAACCTGTTAAATAAGCAAAACGTGAGAATCGCCCCGCCGAACGAGATGTTTAGCGGGGCGATTATATTGTGAATATTGCGCTGTTTCCGGCGGGAAGGAGTCCCGGTAGGGAATTTATATATCGGATGGAAAAGAGGACGGGAGAAGCCGCGGGAAGGGGCGGGAGAAGCCGATAAAATAAGATAAAATAAACGGTGGAGTCGAATCGGCTCCACCGTATGAGGAATTATTGATGGTTATGGGAATCAGCGGATGGCTACCTTGGCAACCTTGCTGCCGGCGGGAGTCACAACGCGAACCAGATAGATCGAAGCGGGGAGTTCGATCGCTGCGGTTCCGTTTACGCTCTTCTTCGAGATGAGACGGCCGGCGAGGTCATATACATATACTGTGGCGTCGGAAGCCTCTACAACTGCTGCGCCTGCTGCTGTGCGGACGCTGATTGCTGCGTCGTCGGCGTCAATGCCGCCGACACCGGTGCCAACCACATATTTGGTGCCATATACGTTGAGGGCCGGAACGCGGGCTGTGAACTTGTTGTTTGTCTGAGTTTCGCCGATAAAGAAAGGAACTTCAAGCTTCACGTAGCGTGCTCTCACGGGAGCTGTTTCAGCTTTGGCCTTAACTTCTTTCGGCCCGGCCTCGGGATCTGACTCAGACTCAGACTTGAAAGTATAGGTCTTGGTGTTCTGGTTGCCGGCCTCGGTTTCGGATGCGACGAGGTTCCAGCAGTCGTTGGAGTCGCCCTTCGGAGTGATCTTGCTCAGATCGGGAGCTGTGTTCGAGACGTAGATGTTCAGCGCTTCGAGGTTGGGGTCGTTTGTTTCGCCGCCAGCCTTGCAGTCCACGAGTTCGATTTTCTCGATGTCGTAGGTATCTTCGAGGTCGATCACGGCAAACTTGATGGGATCGTCTTTCGAAGCCTGGGCGAAACACCATTTGTGGCTTTTGTCGGCGTAACCGTTGATCAGATTGCTTGCAGTCTCGCGCTCGTTGAAAGCGTCGTAGCTTTTCAAAATGGTCTTGCCCACGCTGATGAGGTGGTTTTCGCGCTCGATCGGACGCGAGTATTCGCCGAAGATGTCGACTCCGTAGATGCGGACGGCGCCGTCGGCCTTGGTGAAGGTGGCGCGGAGATAGCGCACCTCTACAGGATCAAACGACTCGTCCTTATAAATGCGGTCGCCGTCGTTGGTCTTGTGGAGGATTTCCGTCCAATCCTGACCATTGAGGCTATATTCCAGTTTCCAGTCGGGAGTGTTCTGCGAGCCGGGCTCGTAATGTTTTGCATCCTCAAACCAGAAGCGGTTGATCTTGTAATAGTCGGTGAATTCCCAGATCACCCAGGGATTTTTCGACTGGTTTTCACACCATTTCTTGCCCCGAGTCTCCTCTCTGGTGTTGAGATAGAACTCATGCTCGCCGTCGTTGGTGTGGCCGCTGACGGAATGGATTAAGCAGCGGAGTTTTCCTGTGCCGTCTAACTTGACAGTGTTGATGGGCACGGGAACCTCATTCACGTTTACAGTGAAAGTAGTCGATGCTTCCTTGACCGTCGAGTTGCCGGGAATCGTGACGGTGATTGTGGCCGTGCCTTCTCCCACGCCGGTTACTGTGCCTTCCTGATCGACAGTGGCGATAGATTCGTCGCTGGAGCGATAGACGGCGCCATAGAGAGTGCCGACTTTGGCCTGTTTGGTAGCGCCGGGAGCCACTGTTACTTCATCGCCTGCATGGATGGCGAAAACTTTGGATACGTCGACGGGGCTTGTCTGCCATTTGAGGCGGGGAAGCACGCCGGCTTCTGCGGTCCAGACGTCAGCGCTCCAGCCCAGTGTCCCGGTGATGAATTTCGGGTCGGTGAGCTCGGCGAAACTCTTGTCTGCGCCGTCGGTCGAGTTGGGATTGTCGCTCTTGATTATCGAATGAGCGAAATAGGGGCCGGTCCATGAACCGGCGAGAGCATAATCGTTCTCGAGTTTGTTGCCCTTGCCGTTGGTGCTACCGAGGATTCGGTGCTGGTCGCCCATGTCGGTATTGATGCGGATCATCATCGGGGCGGCCACAAAGCAGTTGGTGATCTCATGTTGCACGCCGCCGTCGAGGAGAGCCGCGATGCCGCCCACGCAGTTCTTGACGCCTAAGATCGTGCCGCCGAAGTAGCATTTGTCGATCACGAGGTTCACGGGCGTGCCGACCAGACCGGCAGCCTGATGCTCGCGCGAATAGGAATAGGTGATGCCGTAGCAGTTCTCGATGCGGGAGAGAGCGTCTCCGCAGCCGCCGATCAGAGCGCCGACGTGGTCGCGACCCGCAACCTTACCGGTGACGTAGCATTCCGAGATGGTGTTGTTTCCTTTGTCTTTGCCCACCAGGCCGCCGGCGTTTTGGTTGCCGAGGATGTCGACATTTTCAAGACCGAGTTTGGTGATGGTGGCGTCTTTGATGGCTCCGATAAAGGCGTTTTCATTGCGGCCGTCGTCCTGGACGCGGATTCCTTTGATCACATGACCGTTTCCGTAGAGTTTGCCCGTGAAGGGGTGGTTGTCGTCGCCGAGCGGCGTCCAGTCGCCCGTGACTTCGATGTCGGCTGTAAGGGTGTATTCGCCTGCGAGGTTGTTGGCGATCGCCCTTAATTCTGCCTCATTGCTGATGTTGACGGGGTCGACGGCCCAGGCCGCCGTAGCGGACAGGCCTAACAGAGCTGCCAGGCCCAAACGTCCTGAAAAAGTAGATAGCTTTTTCATTTTGAAAAAAATTAAGGTTAATGAATATTGAGGTTTGATGGTATCAGTCTGATGGTATTATGATCATACTTGACGGTATTAAGATCACAACACAAATATCAAAAAAAAGGCAGGATATAGAGTATAATATCCTGCCAAAATAGTATACGCGTGTATAAGATAGGGCGTTGATGTCAGCCTTTCGGCTGGTTGGCCTCCCGGAATGCCCTCGGAGTCATGGAATATCGCTTGTCGAACTCTTTGTAGAAGTTCGACCGGTTGTTGAATCCGCTCTGGTAGATGATGTCCTGGATGGGAAGGGTGGTGGTGAGCAGCAGGTGGGCGGCGTGCTCCATGCGGATCCCCTTGATGTAGTCGTTGGGGGAGGGGAAGTCGAGATCCTTGAGCTTGCGGTAGAGGTTTCTGACCGACATGTTCATGGCGTTGGCCAGGAATTCCGGATTGAGGTCGGGGTTTGACATAGATTCGGAGATCTTCTTTCGCATCTTCTCGACAAACTCCTTGTCTTCGATTGATAGGAGTTTTCCTTCGTAGAAGTCGAAGGCGGATGCCCCCGACTTGAAATAGTCGCGCAGACGGCCGTGGCTTGAGATGAGCCTGTTGATCACGGCGTCGAGATATGCGAATGAGAAAGGCTTCGTCACATATGCGTCGGCTCCGGCGTCGAACCCCTGGATTTTGTTTGCGCTCGAGCTTTTTGCCGAGAGCATCAGCACCGGAATATGCGATGTGTGCTCGTTTTTGCGCAGGGCTATGGTGAACTCGATTCCGCTCATGCCGGGCATCATCACGTCGGTGATTATCAGGTCGGGGGGAAGCTGCCGTAAAAGCTCCAGGGCGTCGTCGGGATTGTCGGCGGTGCGCACGTTGTAGTGCACGAGTCCCTCCTGCAGCAACTGGAGGATGTCGTGGTCGTCGTCGAGCACGAGGATGTTGGGGAGGTTCTCGGCGTTGGCCTGATGTTTCCCCTTGCCGATGGCCCGCATTTCGTATGGCATGAGCGGCCCCTGCGGCAGTTTGAGGGGTTCTTCCTCCTCTTTTTCTTCGTCGGAAGATGCGATCGGGGTCAGGGGGAGCGGGGGGAGCATGACGATAAATTCGGCGTATTTCTCCACTTCGCTTTCGATGTTGATGGTTCCCTTCAGGAATTTCACCATTGCGTGGCAGGTGGCCATGCCGAGGCCGTGGCGCGACGAGAGTCCCTGAGTGGCGTTGCGTTCCAGATTGTCGAGGATGCTGTAGCTGTCGAAGATCCTCTCCTTGTCTTCGGGCCTGATCCCTTTGCCGGTGTTGTAGACCTTGAGCTCAAGCTGCCCGTCGGCCACCCTCAGGCTGACCTTGATTGTTCCGTAGGAGGGGGTGTATTTATAGGCGTTGGAGAGGAGATTGTAGAAAATCTTGGTGAAGGAGCGCTGGTCGGTGGGCCACTGGATGTCGGGCTCGATATCCGAGGAGAACTTGATGTTGTTGTGCTCGCGGAGCTCGTCAAACTGCCCGATGATGCTCATCGCGAGGCCCGAGACGTCGACCATGGTGATTTCCGGGGTCTGCACGCCGCTTTCGATCCGGCCGAAATCGATCACCTCCTGGATGAGGGAGTTGAGCCGCTGGGCGTTTCCGATGATCAGCGACACATATTTGCGCTCATAGGAATCGAGGCCCGGATAGTTGAGCAGGCGCTCGCAGGGACCGTAGATCAGGGTTAGGGGAGTGCAGAACTCGTGGGTGATGGTGGTGAAGAACCTGATCTTGTCTTCGTAGGTCTTTTCCTTGTTGCGCTGCTCGATTTTTTCGAGACGCCTTTTCTGCATGCGGCTCTGGCGCTTGAGAAGGGTGTAGATCAGCAGGGCTATCAGGGCGAGGGCGAAGAGGACATAGATCAGTTTTGCGCCGAGGGTGAGAAACCATGGGGCGGCCATCTTGATCTTGCGGGTGAAGACGGGGCTTTCATAACCGGTGGTTGGATCGACATAGCGCATCTGCAGCTCGTAGGAGCCGGGAGCGAGGTGGGAGAAGAGCATGCGGTCGCCCTCGGCCAGAGTCCACTCCTTGTCGGTGTTGAGCCTGTAATAGAACTGGTAGCGGACTCCGTTGATATGGTCGGGAGCGGTGAATCCCAGAGAGAATGTGTTGACATCTGCCGGGAATTCAAATCGGCCTTCTTTTGTGTCGATATATTTCGCCAGAGAGACATATTCGTCGCCGATTATCAGATAGCATATCATGATATCGGGATATTTTACGGAATTCTTCCATTCTCCGCCGGGCATAACAATGGCGAGCAGTCCGTTGGTGCCTCCGAAAAAGAGCCGGTTGTCGCGGGTGAATGCGGCTCCGTCGCAGAATTCCGTGATTTCGGCGCCGACGTTGGAACCATAGCTCCACACGGACCCGCTGTCGGGATCGATCCAGACGATGCCGTCGTTGGTCGAGGCGCACACCTTGTTGCCGGCCGAGGGGAGGAGGGCATGGATCGTGGTGTTGTGGATTCCCGACGACCGGGTGAAGCTCTTTTCATCTTTCCGGGTCTTGCGGATTATTCCCGCGCCCGTTCCGAACCAGAGCGCGTTTCCCTGGGGAAGGACATAAAACATGTCGTTGAGCGCCGAGTCAGCATTGTCGAGCTTGATCCTCGACATTGTGTTGTTTTTGATCTTGAACGCCCCCAGGCCGCGGTTGGCGGCATAGATGGTGCCCTTGCCGTCGCCCGAGATGGAGAAGAAGAAGTTGGAGGCGGAGAAACCGTTGTTGTTGGAAAACACCTTGGTTGAAGTTATCGTCGGAGCTCCGGAGCCCCGGCTGAGCGAAACGCGGATGATTCCCTGTCCGGAGGCGGCGAGCCATAGCACGGAGTCGTTCTCCTCGTAGATGTCGTGAATCCCTTTCGGAGCGATGCCCGCCGTCTGCGCCACTTTCTCTATGCGGTTGGAGGCGAGGGAGTAATAGTTCAGACCCTCTTCAGTGCCGATCCAGATCAGGGGGCGGCGGCTCCGCTTTATGGCGTAGACCTCGTTGTTGAGCAATTCGGAGTTGGCCGACGTGAGCAGGCCTGTCTGGGCCGGAGAGATTTCCGAGTCCATGGAGAAATTGCTGATCCGGAGGATTCCGTCGCCCTTTGTGCCGATCCACATCGTGTTGTTGTCGTCGAGATAGAGCGCCCGGATGGGGCGGGTTATCTTGTTCTGGAGGTCAGTGTAGGTTATGGCTTCGAGCTTGAGAGGCGTTTCCACATATTTGAAGATACCCATGCCGTCGGTGGCTATCCAGATTATCGGCTGGCGCGAGTCGGCGACCACCGACATCACTCCTGTGGCGATATTGAGATCGCTGATTGCGGGAACTCCGTTCGGCCGGGGAGTGAGCCGGATCATGCCCCTCCAGAGGAAGCCTACGAAAATGTCGCCGCTGCTTTTGGAGCGTGCTATGGAGGTGATTTTGCCGCGATGTTTCACCTCCTCCGAGAGGTCGGCGATCAGCGTTTGCGCTTTTGTCGCCGGCGAATAGCTCATGAGTTTGTTGTCGGGAGTCAGAAACAGCATCTTCCCCTTGGCGTCGGGGAAGGCTCCCGACAGCGCCTTCAGTTCGAGATGGCTGGAGATCACCTTCCCTTTGTAGAGGTTGAAGGTGCGGATTCCATCGGTGCAATAGGCCCGGATGGTGTTCCCCTCCCAGGTGGCGTGCAATATCCCCTGCGAGGGAATCTCGATTCCCTCGATCCATCTGAAGTTGTCCGATTTCCCCTCTTCGTAATAAAAAAGCCTGTTCTGATGGGTCACGCAGAAGATCTTCATGCGGTCTTCGCTCACGAAGGTCTTGCCGGTTTCCCTGAAGTCGGGAAAGGAGGAGAGAGTCGGCTTGGAAAGGGAGGGAATGCGGTCCAGGCCGTTGGAGGTCTGGACCCATTCTGTTTCGCGCGTGGAGTAAATGCCCTGGATCACCTTGCCGGAGAGGTTATGCCCCCTGTGGAATTTGTCGTAGGGGAAAAACGTGCGTCCGTCGAAGGTGACGAGACCGTCGACGGTGCCGATCCAGAGGATGCCTTCGGGCGACGACATGAGGGAGAGCACCGAACTGCTCGGGAGCCCGTCGGAGTGGCTGATCTGCCTCATGATGCTGGCATCGGTGGCAAATGGAAGGAAGAGAGTCAGTAAAATTGATAGTAAGCTCTTTAAGTGTTTCATTTTCTTATTCCATGGATGGTGGAACCGAACGGGGATCCGCTCCCCAGCTGAAATTAGGATGGTCGCCCATGATTAGAATAAGTTTGCCGCCGCCGGCAATGTCGGAATGGGAGAACCATGGTTTGTTCCATTCTTTTCCGTTGAGAATGGCGGATTGGATATATTTGTTGTCGCGGCTTACATTGCGCGCTTCGATCTCGAATATTTTGCCGTTGCTCAGTTTCACTTTCGATTTTTTGAAGAGGGGGCTGCCGATGTTGTAGGCGGGAATGCCGGGGGTGACGGGATAGAAACCGAGCGAGGAGAATACCACAAATGAAGTCAGGCCGCCGCCGTCTTCATCTCCTGGGATTCCCATCAGGTCGGGGCGGAACCACATCCGGAGCATCTGCCGGATGCATTTCTGAGTTTTCCAGGGAGCGCCGGCATAATTGTAGAGATATGGGATATGGAGCGAGGGCTCGTTGGCCATTGAGAACTGGCCCACGTTGCCGGTGTGGTCGGGGAGCACCCAGTAGAATTCCCTTTTCCCCTGGCCGAGGGGAGTGCGGAAAGTGGCGTCGAGGTTTCTGACGAATTTGTCGCGTCCGCCCATCAGCGAGATCAGGTCGGCCACGTTGTGGGGCACGTCCCATCGGTAGACCCAGCCGTTGTTTTCGTCGTAGGCGTTGCGGACGCCGACGCCGCCCGACCAGCGGTAGTCGAAAGGCTCGATCCAGTTGCCGTCTTTGTCTTTGGGATGGAAGAAGGAGGTCTCGGGATTGAAAATGTTGCGGTAGTTGAGGGCAGTGTGGCGGTAATGGTCTGCCTCGTCGGCGCGGCCCAAGGCGCGGGCGAGCAGCGAGAGGCAGAAATGGTCGTAGCTTGTGCCGAGGGTCACGGCGACAGGCTGGCGCTTCTCGAAGCCGTGGACCACGGGGTCGGTCTCCTCCTCCCCCTCGTGGAGGGCGGGGATATAGCCGTGGGTTTTGTAGAAGCGGTCGATGTCGCCGGCCGGTTTGGCCGACCAGGGGGCGAGGGTTTTCTCCTCGATTCCCCGGCGGCAATAGTCGTAGGCGCGGAGGGTGTCGATTCTGAGCCCCTTGGCCATGGCGTCGGCCACGGAGGCGACGGCATGGTTGGAGTTCATGCGGCGCGAGTCGCCGGTGATTTCGGGGAAGGTTGGCATCCACTTGTTGCCCATCTGCTCGGCCATGCGGAGATATGATTCGAGGATCGCCTCCTCGCGGGGCTGCTCCAGGAGGATGCGGAGAGGATGGTTGGCGCGGTAGGTGTCCCAGATCCAGTCGTCGGTATAGAAGGGGATTCCGCCGTCGTCGTGGACTTTCCCGTCATAGGCGCTGAAGTAGCGGCCATCCTCGCTGAGGCAGACGGGGCGTTCGTAGGTGCGGTAGAGGGAGGTGTAGAACACCTTCGTGTCGTCGGGAGAGCCCCCTTCGACCGAGATTTTGCCAAGGGTCTCGTTCCATATCCTGCGTCCTTCGGCGGCCACGGCGTCGATGTCATAACCCTTTATTTCGCGGTGGAGATTCCTGCGGGCCTGCTCGGCGCTGATCAGCGATATGCCGTAGCGGAGGTCGATCTTGCGGGCGGATGCGGGGAATTGCAGGGCGGCGCAGACGTCGCGTCCCTCCGCTTTGGCGCGCGACCGGTCGATCGTCGCGCCGGAGAGGATGCCCGATTTCTCGGGAGCCTGACTGAACTCGACGCAGAGATATATCGTGGTGTTGTCGCTTAGTTTCTGGCTGCCGGTAACGCTGTTTCCTTTGATTTCCATCATGCCGTCGCGGCTGTTCAGAAGGATGGTTGCCGGTTTCGGGGCGTCGAAGGTCAGGGAGTAGACCGCCGACTGGTGAGACACGGCGTAGCGGGCATGCATCTGCTCCTCGGTGTCGGTGGTCATCAGGTCGGCCTCGTAGCTATAGGGGGTGAGATGCTCGTTGTCGTAGGTATAGGTGACCACCGGCTTCAGTTCGCCGCTCTGGCAGGCGCTGAGATTGAACGCCGAGCGCTCGCGGTGGTGGGTAACCACGACGGGGAGCCCGTTGAGCACCTGCCCAGTGAAGTCGGAGCGCTCCGGATAGACCCGGAGCATGCTGTTCGGAAGATGGATCGTAGGAAAGGTCGGCACCAGCAGATGGCTGATGTTGCCGATATAGGGGTCGACTTGGTCCACCGGCTGCGGCGTGGCCGCAAGCGAGCCGGAGAGGCTGATGTTGCCTATAATTATTGTAGCAACCGTTATTAAAGATTTACTGTTCATGGCATGGGGCTCTTATATTGGTTTTAATAAGCATCTAAGGGCGCGTCGTCACGACGTGCCCTTGAAATACACTTATTAACTAACTATCAATTTTAACCTTTTACTCGTAGGCATTCTTTTTTACCTGTAAATATTCATTCCATATCTGCCGGGTGCCCAAGCGGAGAAGCGCAAGGGAAACCCTTCGGGCGCCGGCCCGCGAAGATCGCGAGCCGGAACCGGGAGATTATTTCGCGAGCTCATTGCTGAATGAATAGGGGGCTGCCGATTCGGAAGTGCCTCGGGAGGTGTTGGGCTTTTTGCCCATCTTGTAGTCGAGGCGCGCGCCCTTCATCAGGTCGGAGTGTTCGAAATAGTTTTTGTCGTAGTTCTTGCCGTCATACTTGAGCTGCAAGATGTAGGGGGTGTCGTCATCATTGCCGGGGGCGTTGATCACCACTTTCTTTCCGTTCTCAAGGTTGATGGTCATCTTGTTGAATGCGGGGGAGGTCATGGCATACTGGCCGCTGCCGGGGCAGACGGGATAGAAGCCGAGGGCCGAGAAGACATACCATGCGGAGGTCTGGCCGTTGTCCTCGTCGCCGCAATAGCCGTCGAAGTTGGGGGTATACATCGTGTCCATCACGCGGCGGGTCCAGTATTGTGCCTTCCAGGGCTGGCCCGACCAGTCGTAGAGATAGATCATGTGCTGGATCGGCTGGTTGCCGTGGGCGTAGTTGCCGAGGTTCATGATCTGCATTTCGCGGATCTCATGGATCACTCCGCCATAATAGCTGTCGTCGAATGTCGGCGGAAGGGTGAAGACGGAGTCGAGCATGTTGTTGAATTCCTTCTTACCTCCCATCAGATTGATGAGTCCCTTGGGATCGTGGAACACCGACCAGCTGTAGTGCCAGGAGTTTCCTTCGGTGAAGGCGTCGCCCCAGGTCAGAGGATTGAAAGGAGTGGCGAACTTGCCGTCGGCTTTGCGGCCGCGCATCAGGTTGGTCTCCTTGTCGAATACGTTCTTATAGTTCAGGGCGTGCTCCTTGTATTGCTTGAGCTCGGATTCCGGTTTGCCGAGAGCCTGGCCCAGCTTGTAGATGCACCAGTCGTCGTAGGCATATTCCAGGGTGCGGGCCACTGATTCGCGAAGGCCTTTGTCGCAGGGGACATAGCCGTAGTTGTTGTAATCCTCGAAACCGACGCGGCCGGAGGTCGTGCCCTTGAGATGGTTGTTGGCGCCGTTGGTCACGGCTTTCCAGAGATATTCGGGATCATCTGCGCGGACGCCCTTGAGATAAGCGTCGGCCACTACCGAGGCGGAGTTGTTGCCGACCATGCAGGCGCGGTGGCCGGGGCTCGACCATTCGGGCAGGAAGCCGCTCTCCTTGTAGGCGTTGACCAGCCATTCCTGCATCTTTTTGTTTTCCGAGGGGTAGAGAAGGTTGAGCATCGGGAAGAGGGCGCGGAAAGTGTCCCAGAAGCCGGTGTCGCCATACATGTAGCCGGGGAGCACCTGGCCGTTGAAGGGGGAGTAGTGGACCACGTTTCCTTTGGCGTCATATTCGTAGAGGCTGCGGGGGAAGAGCACTGCGCGATAGAGGCAGGAATAGAACGTGCGGAGCTTGTCGATGTCGTTGTCTTCGATGGTGACGGCGCCGAGGGTCTTGTTCCATTGGTCGCGCCCTTTCTGCTTCACCTGGTCGAAGGTGTCGTTGCCGAGCTCTTTGAGGTTGAGGCGGGCCTGTTCCGCAGAGATGAAGGAGGAGGCCACGCGGGCATGGACCGTTTCCCCTTTCTTGGTCTTGAATCCGATGATGGCGCCGGCGTGGTTGCCGGTGAAGCTCATCTTCGTGGGATCGATGCTGTCGCCGTCGCAGACTGCGGCGTATTCGAAGGGCTTGTCAAACTTCACGATGAAATAGTTCTTGAAGTTCTTGGGCACTCCGCCGCTGTTGCGGGTGGTGTAGCCTTCGATGGTGTTGGTCTTCGGATCGATTGTGACCGACGAACCGCGGTCGAATGCGTCGACAATCACGTATGACTGGTCGTCGGGGAAAGTGAAGCGGAAAATCGCGGCGCGCGATGTGGGGGCGATCTCTGTCACCACGTCATGGTCGGCGAGATAAGCGCGGTAATAATAAGGAGTGGCTTTCTCGGCCTTGTGTGAAAACCAGCTGGCGCGCTTGTCCTGGTTGAAGACGGGCTTGCCGGTCACGGGCATGATGCTGAACTGGCCGTAGTCGTTCATCCAGGGGCTGGGCTGGTGGGTCTGCTTGAAACCGCGGATCTTGTCGTGGGAATAGCAGTATTGCCAGCCGTCGCCCATGCCGCCCGTCTGGGGTGTCCAGAAGTTCATGCCCCAGGGCATGGCGATGGCGGGGTAGGTGTTGCCCGTCGACAATTCGAATTTGGATTGCGTTCCCATCAGAGGGTTGACATAATCCACAGGCTCGTAGGTCTTGGCCGAAGCTGCCGTGATCATCCCGGCGACTAAGGTTAACGTGAGAGCGAATTTCTTCATTGGAATAGGTATGATGTGTAGGTTAATTGGTTTTAAGGTATAAATGTTTTGTCGCAAATATAGACAATATTTCCGCGCATAAGGGCAAATATGCGGTCAAATATGTTTCAAATCCTGCCAAATCCCATTTTTTTAGCCTTGCGACGGGGGAATTGCCCCCTTTGAAGTGGCTCTTTTCCGGTTGGGCTTGTTGCTCATCACGAAGCGGAGCGTGGCGCCGTTGCGGATGTCGTCGTAGGTGATATACGACTTGTCGTGCAGGCGGCCGTTGAGATAGAGGCGGTCGACATAGACGTTTTCGGGACTCCAGTTTTCGGCGGTCATCACGAGTTTCTTTCCCCCCTCCATGTGCATTGTCACCGCCGGGAGGGCCGGCGAGCCGATGTTGTAGACATTGCTCGATGGAGCGGTGGGATAGAAGCCCATGCAGTTGAATATATACCATGCCGACATCTGTCCGCAGTCGTCGTTGCCGCTCAGCGATCCGGGGGTGTCGCCATAGAATTTGTCGATGATCTCGCGGAGGCGTTGCTGGCATTTCCAGGGTTGCTGCAGATAGTTGTATAGGTAGCAGATCTGGTGGCAGGGTTCGTTGCCGTGCCAGTAAGCGCCGATGCGCCCCTGGATGTCGTGAGCCCCGGGGATGTCGTCGGGGATGGGAATCGTGAAGAGGGAGTCGAGGCGGGCGGAGTAGAGCTTTTTGCCTACCCGGCGGATATGGCCCGGCACGTCGTGGGGCACATACCATGTATATTGCACGGTGAAACCTTCGGTGATGTCTCCCCAGCCGTTGACTGATCCCGGTCCCTGATAGGCTATCGGGGAGAAGGGGGTGCGCCAGTTTCCTTTGCTGTCGCGCCCGCGCATATATCCGGTGGCGGGGTCGATCAGATTGCGGTAGTTTTGCGAGCGGCGCATGAAGCGCTCGTAGTCGGCGGTCTTGCCGAGCTTCTTGGCGGCCTGCGCTATGCAGAAATCGTCGAATGCATATTCAAGGGTCTTGGAGACCGATTCCTTCTCCTTGTCGAAGGGGACATATCCGAGGCTGATATATTCGGGGAGGCAGTCGAAATGGGGATTTTCGGCAGTGGTCACCATCGCCTCGTAGGCACGCTCCTTGTCGAATCCGGGCACATCCTTGACTATCATGTCGGCGAGCACCGAGACTGCGTGATAACCGATCATGCACCAGTTTTCCACTCCATAGAACGACCAGATCGGGAGCATCTTCTCCACGCTCTGGTCATAATGGGCGAGCATGGAGTTGGCAATGTCGGCCTGGGCGTCGCGCTTCACGAGGTTGTAAAGCGGATGCAGGGCGCGGTAGGTGTCCCAGAAGGAGAAGACGGTGACGTTGTTGAAGCCGTCGGCCTTGTGGACCGCGCGGTCGAGGCCGCGGTAGCTGCCGTCGGTGTCCTGGAATATGAAGGGGTTGAGGAATGCGTGGTAGACTGAGGTGTAGAATGTCCGTTTCTGGGCCTCGTCGCCCTCGATCTCGAAGAGGGAGAGCTGGCGGTCCCACTGCTCGACGCCCTCGCGGTGCACCTGCTCGAAGCTCTTGCCGTCGAGTTCGGCGAGGTTTTTCAGTGCCCCCTCGGGACTCACCGCCGAGACGGCAACGCGCACTTCCAAGGGCTCTCCCTCCTCTGACCGGAAGGGGAGGAGAAACTTGACGTTGCGGCCGTAGGTCTCCTTGTGGCTGCGGAAGCGGCTGGTGTTGTAGATCACAGGTTTGTCGTCCATATAGATCACGGCGTCGGTCAGCGGGCGGGAGAATGTGGCGGCGAAGTAGACGTGGCGTTCGGGCGCCCAGCCGTCGACGAGCTTATAGCCGGTGATGGTGGAGTCGTTGACGATGCGCACGTTGGCCCAGACGCACTTGCTGCGGAGCGTGTGGTTGAGGTCGATCAGCAGCCAGGCGTCGTCGGTCTGCGGATAGGTGAAGCGGAAGATTCCGGCGCGTGTGCCCGATGTCATCTCGGCGCGGGTGCCGTAGTCGGTGAGGTCGACGGCGTAATAATCGGCCGTGGCGGTCTCGCGCTTGTGGTCGAAGCGGGAGCGATAGCCGGCGTCGGGGTTCTCGTGGGTGCCCGGCTGCAGACGGGTCTTCCCGGTGCCGGGCATGAAGAGGAAGTCTCCGAGGTCGGGGATGCCGGTGCCGCTGAAATGGGTGAGGCTGAAGCCGAGAAGCGTCGGATGGTCGTATTTGTAGCCGGCCGCGGTGTCATAGTCGTCGAAATCGGTGTCGGGACTGATCTGGATGCCCCCGAAGGGCACCTGGGAGCCGGGATAGACGTTCCCGAAACCCAGGGTGCCGATAAGCGGGTCGACATATTGCGACTGAGCCATGGCCATCAGCCCGGCTGTGAGCAGCGATGCCGTGATAGATGAGCGCTTGAGCATGGCCTGTTATTTTTTATCGCCGATGGCTGTCTGATATTCGTTCCAAAGATTCTCCACGGAATATTTCTCGTCGTCGCCGAGGATATGGTGGCATGCAGCGTCCCACGACCAGGGCACTACTTCGAGGGCCGAACGGTTGAACTTGCGGATGAAGTCTTTGTCTTTGTTGAGCGAGAGCCAGTAGAGGAAATAACCGGTGGTGCGGTAACCGCTCATCCAGTTTCCGCCGCGCGGACGGTCTTTGGAGGCGAAATCCTGTTCGAAACATCCGCAGGCCACGCGCACAGCGTCGGCCAGACCTTCGATAAACGACCAGTAGGGGCTTTTGCCGTCATATTCTCCGCAGCCCTGAGGGCCGAGCTGGAAGGCGTGGGTGAGCTCGTGGTAGATCACGCCGCGGGTCTCGTAGTCGAGCTTGAGAGTGTCGCATTTCTCGGAATAGGCTTTCTCAATCCAGCGGGTGCTGTAGTCGATCTGCACGGTGGGAACGTCTCCGCTCTTATAGGAGATGCCGTCGAAGTCGCGCACTATATAGTTGATGCGGCGCACGTCGGGGATGCTGTCGGAGGGGGAGAAGTATAGGGTCTGGATCACGCGGCGGGCGTTGTCGGTGATATATTCTTCGGGATTGGGGATGATGGCCTTGTAGATCTGCGCTCCTTTGGTTTCGGGCGAGGTGATCTGGAAATTGATATGGCCGGGGCAGTAGTTGCGCCATTGGCGCTCTATCTTGATGGGCTGATGGTAGGTGGTCGGTTTGGCTGTGGGAGCCGCTGCGGAAACCGATGCTGCGCTTGCGGCCAGCGCCGCGAGGATAACTGCTGTTTTCATTTTTTTGTCCTGGGGTTTTGTTTAGACTGAAAGGTTGAATAGACTTGAAAGGTTATTCTCTTGTTTGTGACCTGTGTGTGCCACACAAGCTGTCAGTCGGAAAGTGAATAAGGTTTTGAATCGGCCGAGAGGCAGCGTTTCTTGTCGGGGCGCGAGGCCATGACATATTCGATGGTGCCGCCGTTCATCAGGTCGGAATGAGTGAAATAGCTTTTGTCGTAGACCTTGCCGTTGAGGCGCACCGCCTTGATGTAGCGGTTCTTGTCGCTGACTCCTTTTGCTTTGATTTCGAGGCGCTTGCCGTTGGGCAGCGTGACGCAGGAGTAGGGGAGATACGGGGCGCCGATCACATATTGGTCAGTTCCGGGGCAGACGGGGTAGAAGCCGAGGGCCGAGAAGATATACCAGGCCGACATCTGGCCGCAGTCGTCGTTGCCGCAGAGGCCGTCGATTTCGTTGCGATACATCCTGTTCATGATTTCGCGCACCCAATACTGGCTTTTCCATGGCTCGGAGGTCCAGGCGTAGAGATAGGGGATGTGATGGCTCGGTTCGTTGCCGTGGACGTAGGTTCCGACCAGCCCTTCGCGGGTCACGTCTTCGGTCTCGGCGAAGGCTTCGTCTGGAAGGTCGGTGGAGAAGAGCCGGTCGATGTTGGCTATGAAGCGCTTGTCGCCACCCATCGCCCGTATGAGCCCCTTCACGTCGTGGGGCACGAAGAAGGCATAGTTCATGGCATTCCCCTCGAGATATCCTTCGCCCGAGGTTTTCATCAGGTCGTAGCTCTTTTTCCAGGAGCCGTCGGAATATCTTGGGCGGCTGAACTGAATTTCGGGATCGAAGACATTGCGGTAGTTGAGGGCGCGGCGGCGGTATTTGCCGGCGTTGGCGGTGTCGCCGTTGCGGAGCGCCTGCATGTAGATGCACCAGTCGTCGTAGGCATATTCGAGCGTCACCGACACGGCGCTTCCGTTCTTGTCGAAGGGGACGTAGCCGAGGCGGGCATAGTCGGCGCTCCCTTCGAAATAGGGGATGTTGGCGCTGCTGTCCATCGCCCGGAAGAGGCGCTTGCCGTCGAGGTCGGCCCCTTTGGCGGCGGCGTCGCTGAGCACGGAGACTGCGTGGTAGCCGATCATGCACCAGTTTTCGTTCCCCATGAGCGACCAGACGGGGAGCGCATGGTGGACGCTCTGGTCATAATGGGCGAGCATGGAGTTGACCATGTCTTTCGCCCGGTCGGGGCAGAGAAGATTCATCAGCGGATGCTGGGCGCGGAAGGTGTCCCAGAGGGAGAAGACCGTATAGTTGGTGAAACCGTCGGCTTTGTGGATGTTGTGGTCGAGACCGCGGTAACTGCCGTCGACGTCCATATAGACCGAGGGATTGATCATTGTGTGATAGAGAGAGGTGTAGAGCATGGCGAGCTGGTCGTCGGTGCCCTGCGCCCGGATCACGTTGAGCCGGTCGTTCCATTTCGCCCGGGTCTCGGCGGCGATCCGGTCGAAACTCTTCCCTCCGGCCTCGGCCTTGAGGTTGGCGAGCGCTCCCTCGGTGCTGACCGCCGACAGGGCAACCTGCACCTCGATCTGCTTCGAAGCGGGGAGGGCGAAGTTGAAATATGAGACTACTTGGCGCCCGAAAATCTCGGGGAAATTCTCGTTCATCCTGAATTTGCGCCAGAAGCCGGTGTAGGCCGGACGCTTGCGGTCTTTGTAGCCGTAGGAGGCGATGGGCTCGGAGAAGCGGATGGCGAAATAGGTATAGTTGGTGGTCGCCCAGCCGTTGGTGATCCGGTAGCCGGTGAGGGTGTGGTCGTCTTCGACGCGGAGGTAAGCCCAGAGGGTCTTGCCGTCGTAGTTGTAGATGCCGTGGTCGAGGTCGAGCAGGATGCTGGTGGAGTCGGCGTCGGCCTGATATGTGTAGCGGTGCAGCCCGACTCGTTCGGTGGCCGTCAGTTCGGCCTTGATGCCGTAGTCGTCGAGGTTGACGGAGTAATAGCCGGGGCGGGCGGTCTCCGTGGCGTGGGAGAAGAGGGAGCGGTAGCCGTCGAGATGGCC
>SAMEA3663118__coassemble_117_pt1 | contig 49003 bp, 44 predicted proteins | sample SAMEA3663118__metabat2_high_PE_005 | metagenome-assembled genome bin SAMEA3663118 (sample SAMEA3663118) | pig gut metagenome | biome: pig gut; feature: pig-associated habitat; material: faeces | place: Denmark | collected 2012 | reverse complement strand
CGCGCCAAACCATTGCAAATCAACAAAATCAATAAATGTTAAATTATCTTTCATTACGTTAATTTCTCAAACCTTCCTAAACCGATATGGACGCCGCCGGAAATTGAAAGAAGACAACAATTCAAAATCGGATCAAAAAAGCTCCCGAATCCATTAAAATGAATCCGGGAGCTTCCTATATTGTTACAGTCCGCAAGAGCGGCGTTTAATCCTATGAATAATGTTCGGCCATAGGAGTCAGAACTGGAAATAGATGAACGGTGCCACCTCTTCCGACATAAATTCGATCACAAGCTGCACCACGGCCACAAACACAAGGACCTTTATAATCCAGGGAGCACCGACGTAGGCCATCTGGACCTTGTCGGCCCAGCTCTGAGGCACAAAATGAGCAACTATCAAGGCAAGCATCATTATGCACCACACCATTCTCACCTCAAAGAACTGAGGAATCTGATTCCACTGGAAGTCTACGAATATATTCTGTATGATCAGAACGGAATCGCTGAAAGAGGCGGCTCTGAAGAAAACCCATAGCAGCGAAACGTAGACAAAAGTAATCAGCCAGAATATGAAAATTGTAAACCAATTGTCGGGAATCTTTTTCAGAATCGGCTTACAGGCTTTGTGAACTGCCAGTCCGACGCCATGCATCGCCCCCCAGAACACGAACTTCCATGCGGCTCCATGCCATAGACCACCGATAAGCATTGTAAGGAAATTGTTGAGATAGGTTCTGAACGTTCCCTTTCGGTTTCCTCCGAGCGGAATATACAGATAATCGCGCAGCCACGAGGAGAGCGATATATGCCAGCGGCGCCAGAACTCCGTGAGGTTGCGGCTCTGATATGGAGAATCGAAGTTCAAGCCGAGTTTGAAGCCCATGATCAAAGCGATTCCGATTGCCATGTCGGAATAGCCGGAGAAATCGCAATAGATCTGCATCGTATATCCCAGCACTCCCATCAGAGTCTGGACTCCGGTATAAAGCGAGGGGTCATTAAATATAAGATCGTTATATTGCGATATATAATCGGCCACTATCGCCTTTTTGAAAATGCCGATGATAATAAGCCACAGTCCTCCCCAGATTTCTGCAGTTGTTGCCGACTTGTTTTTCTCAAGTTGCGGCAGGAAATAATCCGCCCTCACGATGGGGCCGGCAACGAGAGCCGGGAAAAACGACAGGAAGAAGAGATATTCGAGCCATGTGCGGGTTGGTCCGATTTTTCGCTTATAGACATCGACCACATAACTTATAGACTGGAAAGTATAGAAGGAGATTCCGACCGGGAGGATAATGTCGAGCGGCTGAAAGTTCGCTCCGACCATAGCGTTCCAGTTCCATAGGAAGAAGTTGGCATATTTGAAATAGCCAAGAATGCTCAGCGAAAGAATGATTGAAGTCCACATAAGCGCAAGTCGCGCCCTCTGCCCTCTCAATTTCGCCATCCACCGCGACACGAGCCAGTCGACAAGCGAAGTGCCAAGCAGCATCAGGAAGAAGAGTCCGCTCGATTTATAATAGAAATAGAGCGAAAAGAGAACAACAAACACGATCATCTGCCATCGGCTGCGTTTGAGCATGGCATAGACCGGAATGAACAGAATGAAAAGCACCCAGAAGAGTCCGCTCGAGAAAATCATCGGAGCCGTAGGGTCATATTGCAACTGCTCCCAAATGTTCTGCCAGAAAATATTGCCGTTGAATTCGTTCATCTTTTACTTATTGAGAGCTTTCAGGAAGATAATATTGGGATTTGCCTTTCCGATTGTGTCTGCCGGGGTCTCAGCAACAAAAGGATGGGCCGACTGCGGCAACCAGCGCATCACGCTGTCAATCCAGAGAGCCGAAGCGTCGCGCGTGGGATGGATATGATCCTTCTTCCGGTCGAGTTTCATGCCGTCAGTGCGGAAAAATCTTCGTTTGCCACACATTTTTTCAAGCATATCGTTGATTCCGAAATCCTCCTTCCAGTTTGGCGGTCCGATCCATACAAACGGAATAGTGTCGATCACTGCAAGAATTTTCTTGACATAAGGCACTCGCGATTCCGGATTTTTAAGATATAGTTCGTTGCTGCCGAGAGAGATGAATATCTGGGTGGGATGATATTTATTTATATAATAGCGGAGAGTGTCGTGTTCGGCCCATATTTTCGTATTGCTCGAATCCCAGTTGACCGCGTGAATCGTATGCCCGTTTTGTTTGGCGTAGGCAGCCAACCGCAGCGCGAGATTAAACGTCATCGAATCGCCGAATATAAAGAGCGACTGCGGCAGCGAGTCCACAGTCTGTTCTTTCGAAGCCGTCATTTCGTCCGTTTCGGGGAAAGCAGCGAGACTGTCGGCAAGAGCATCTCCTCCCTTCTTGCCCATGAGGGTCTCGGCAAATCCCGACTTCTTAAGCTTATAGCCTCCGACGCTTATATCACCTTCGAAAAAGGAGGCGGCCATAACCACGGCAAGCGCCACTGCGAGCAGAAGCCAAAGCGCAAGATATTTGAATTTCATCTTTTCTAATTTAACGCCCCGTTTGCAAGGCGCGACAATTGGTTGGCAATACAGCGCCTTCGCGCCGCCCGCTGAAGAGTTTCGTTTCTCTTTTCGGGATTGCAAAATTACGCAAACTCCACGATATGACAAAACGCCATTCAATAAATTTGAACGGCGTTTTGCATTTTTTTCTTTATGACATTATTCGAGGTCTACGACCGTTATTCCGGCACCGCCAAACCTCACATCCTCATCCTCAAAGTGGGCCACGGCAGTGTTGGCCTTCAGCTGCTGACGGATCAGCGTCTTTAGGATTCCATGGCCGGTGCCGTGAAGGATTCTCACCCTCGAAGCCTGGAACTGAATGGCGTCGTCGAGGAAATAGGTAACAGCCTGGATCGCTTCGTCAGCTCTCATGCCGCGCACATCGATTTCATTCTTGAAACTGAGCTGGCGCCGGCGGCTGTCGTCGCTTGTGGAGCTGCTTATGGATGAGACGCTTGTAAGCGCTGACTCTTTGGGTTTCTTCGCAAGTTCGAGTTTCGACAGCTCAACAATAGTACGGAGCGCGCCGAAAGCCACAGTAGCCTTCTTCCCGCTGATTGTAAGCACCTGCCCCACCGTCTGCGAATCTTTAAGCCTCACATAATCATCCTTCCTGATTTCTCGCTTCTCCGCCACCGGGGCCTGAGGTTTCGGTTCAGTCCGTTTTTTACGGCTCTTATGCTTCAATGGCTGCAGCTGGCTCGGAAGATTCTTGTCGGCTGCATCATCGCCGGTATCTGCCGACGCATCTATATATGCATTCAGATCCTTGCGCAATTCCTTGGTGCGCTCTTTTTCGGCCTGGGCATTGCGGATCTCGAGAATGGTCCGCTCAATCCTGGCATTCGCCTCGCCAAGAATTTCCTTAGCCGCCTTTCGGGCGTCATCGAGAATTGCCCGGCGTTGCTGCTTGAGATCGCCGGCCACCTCTTCATAGTTCGACAACAGATTGTCGAGGCGGGCCTCCTTCTCGCGAATGTTCTGGCGCTTCGACGCCCAGTATTTCCGGTCGCGGGCAATGTCGGAGAGATATTTGTCGAGATTGACATAATCCTCCCCCACTATCTGCTTGGCCTCGTCGATCACATTGCGGGGAAGACCGAGTTTGTAAGCGATATCGAGTGCAAACGAGCTTCCCGGATTTCCGATCGAAAGCTGGAATGTCGGCGCGAGATGCTGGCGATCATAGAGCATGGCTCCGTTGACAAACCCGGGAGCCTCCTCGGCAAACTTCTTCAGATTCTGATAGTGGGTAGTAACCACGCCGTAACTTCCTGCCTTTCCGATATAGTCGAGGATGGCCTGCGCCATTGCCCCTCCGATCTGAGGCTCTGTGCCCGAGCCCATCTCATCTGCTAAAAACAAGGTCCGTTTATCGGCATTGGCCAAGAAAAACTTCATGTTTCGCAGATGTGACGAATAGGTCGACAGGTCGTTCTCTATCGACTGCTCGTCGCCAATGTCGATAAAAAGATTTTTGAAAATTCCGAGATGGGAATTTTCGTAAACCGTCGGCATCATACCGCATTGGAACATATATTGCACCACAGCCACAGTCTTGAGACATACCGACTTACCACCGGCGTTCGGTCCGGAGATAATCAAGATCCTCTTGTCGGGAGAAAGAGTTATGTTGAGGGGCACCACATCGCGGCCGAGCTGCCGGAGTGCGAGCGAAAGCGCCGGATGCACAGCATGATAATACTCAAGCTGCACATTCTTTGACAGATGAGGCATCCGGGCATCTGTGTCGATGGCAAACGCCGCCTTTGCAGCTATGAAGTCGAGGCGACCCATAAGATAGCAGCTCGACGAAATATCCTCGATATTCGGTCGGATCACATCGGCTATCCGCGTAAGGATTGCTATTTCCTCGCGGCGCTCCTCCATTTCCAGCTGCTTGATGCGGTTGCCGGCCTCCACAACCTGAGCCGGCTCGATGAAGACGGTCTTTCCCGTGGCGCTCTCATCATGGACTATACCCGAAATCTGGCGTTTGCTTCCGGCCTGAACCGGAATCACCAGTCGGCCGTCGCGGATTGAAGGCGTCGTATCCTTATCCACTATTCCCTGGGCCACCGCTGAATCGAGCACTCTTCGCATGGCGCGCTGCATCGCTCCCGAAGCCGAGCGTATCTGCTGGCGTATCTCATAAAGCTCAGGCGAGGCAGTATCCTTCAGCTCGCCAAACTTATTGATTGCATTAGAGATGACTTTCACAAGATCAGGGAAAGCGCGCAATGTTTCAACCTCCTTTGTCAGGGAAGGAAACAGCGGCGTTTCGCTCTCCTCTTCCCGCTGATCGCGAAAAAAGGATTCGATCTCTGAAAACGAGAGCATCACCGACATCAGCTTATAGAGCCTCTCGGCGCTCATGAATGAATTGCGGGCCTTGATCTCGGATAAATACGGAAGAACATCGTGAGCCGACGGGGTCGGATAAGGGAAGCCCCCCTTTTTAATGCGCATCATCTCGTCGACACTATGAAGAGAATTTACTATCGCATCAAAATCGGTGGAAAATTTCATGGCTTCAACCTCCTCTTTGCCAAGGCGGGAGGTGCAGAAACCGAGAAGTGCTGTTCTGACAGTGTCAAAACCTATTTTAGATTCGAAATCCTGAGGGTATATCACGTGGTTGTCTTTGAATTAATACTGTGCGAAAGTGCGGGATTATTTACCAATGATGCTCGCAAATAAACACACAAAATCTTCACGCCTGCAAGACGCGAAGAGTCATAACGCTATAACAATAGCAAAAACCGCTCCAAAAATCAGACCGGCAGAATCAGCATCGGCAGGTCGCGCTGGAAGAGACAGCGATGGGCCAGAGTCGGGCGGAAAATTCTTCTGAAGATATTGGTCTTTTTATTGGGCACGATCGTCATCCTTATATCATGCTGAGAGATAAAGGAATCAATATCGTCGCTGAAATTCTTCAGGTTGGCAAGATGGATGTGGAAATTGGCCATCGGATATGTCTGCGAGAAATAGTCGCGGAGCTCCGTCAGTTTTTTCCGGGTGTCGGATTCAGACCTTTCCACCACCGGCACCAGAAAGACATCGCAGGCCGGATAACTGAACGTTTTCATCAGGGCGCGGATCGAGACTATGTCGTGACGCTCGAGTGTGCAGAACATGATCAGATTATTGACATCCTGCAGTCCTGTGCCCGCAAAATTATCAGGCACGGTAAAGAGGGGCACCCGGCATGAATCGAGCACTTCGGCAGTGACGCTTCCGATAAGATCCTCATCCTTCTTATGCTTGCCTCGCGTGGCCATAACCACCATAGAGGGGTTATGCACCCGGCAGTATTGAAGGATCATCTCTTCGGCCACGCCCTCTACCACTGTAGTGGAAAATTTGATGTCGGGCAGTTCTCCCGCCGCCTGCATAGAGAGGATTTCCTTTTTAAGCGCGCTCATTTTCTTATGGGCGGCATTTGTAAGCAATTTCCCCTCCTTGAGCTCTTCGATTTCCACTTCATCTATTCCGTCGAGCATGTCGGGATCAGGGTTTTGCGCCGGGAAGAGAGGTTCGAGAACCGCGTGCATGATCACCGGCCGCATTCCGGCCTTGTTGGCGATATAGAATCCGATGCGCACAGCGAGAAGAGCCGATTGAGAAAAATCGACGGGGATGAGCATGTCACCGCTCATTCCCGCCATTTTAATCATGATCTGAGATGTCGAATAGTCCTCCCCGCTCTCAAGGATCTTGAGACCGAGGCCAAGCTTATCCTCAGGGATGCGGACTCTCACCGGACATTCGTCGCCGAAGCCGGCAGCCTTCACCGGCACGATTTCCACCGGAATATCGTGCGAGTTCAGAAAACCCTTGAGCTTTTGCGCACGCCCGGGGGTGTGGATCACAAGGGTGATATACTTGTCGCTATTCATTGCCATCTCTTGCCTCTTTCTCTTCTTAGCTGTTCTGCTCTTCGAGGATCTTTACAGCCATGTCATAGATCGTCGTGTCGTCGAGAACTACAATGCCTCCGTCGGGACCCGGCTCGATGTGAAGACCGGCATTCTTGCCATACTGATAATTGACGCCGCCAAAATAATTGCGAACAGTCTGAACGGTTACGTTAAGTTCATCTGCAATGCGATGCGTGGCGCCGTCGGGTAAACTGTCTTTGAGGCGTCGAAGTTCGTTGAAGGTGATGGTCTTGCTCATGGTTATGTATTTTTATTGATTATTATTTAAGTGATTAATTACTGTTTTTTAGTCACTTTTTGAAAGCAAGGAGAAAGGAGGCTTTCTATTTGTTGCTAAATTAACCAAAATTTACATCACGGCAAAGTATTTTTGGATTTATTTATGGTGTTCTTCAACATATTTTTCTTTTATCGCCATAATTTGCAACAAAATGCATAATTTTTGAGCTTTTCTACGCTCATTCGGCAATCAATTCGAAATCGGAAGATTTCACCCATCCGACAAAATCGGAATTCAACCTTACTTTATACCATGACGTCTTTCCGTTGCTCCCCTTCTCCTCGTCGAGCACATCCATCACCGTGCCGCGGGTGAGCTGACTCGGATTGGTTTTCGATGTTGCCGACGCCTCTTTATATAAGGTGGTCTTGTAAGCCGTTATCACCCCTTCCGAGTCTGACCTCGCACTGCGCGCCGCATAGAAGGCAAACGCCACAAAAATCACGGTCAGTCCGATAAGGATGCCCCCTCCAAAGAATCCGACTTTCCTGACCACCACATCTTTCATGAAAACATAAAGCCCGGCGCAAACGATGAAAAGCAGAAAGCAGACCGCTCCCGTTATAGCCCACGCATTGGATGACACCCTGCGGCCGATCAGATTCTTTATATTTTCAAAAAAGGAGGGTTCATCGGGCATAACGCTTAATTTTTTGCCTCTGATCTCCGATTTGTTGTTTTCCTGCACTCTCCAGGCCACAAACTCCATATTGTTGCGCACCTCCGAATCGGAAGGGTCGATACGCAGTGCCCGCTGATAGCTGAGCATTGCCTTGCCGTAGTCACCGGCCTTTACGCAGGCATTTCCGAGATTGCAAAGCAACTCGGCCGAAGTGCCATGCTCCTTCACCGCATTTTCATAAAGGGCTATCGCCTTCGCATATTCCCCTTTTGCGTATGCTGAATCGGCTGCCGCTATCTCCGTTTCGGCCGTCACGCCGGCTTTTGCTCCTGCAGATCCGGCCAATGCCACAACCAGAATACTTATATATTTAATGACGTTTCGCAGCATCACTTCGATTTTTTAAATGAGTCTTCAAGTTGGTTGATTATCGATATCGCGCGCTTATACATCGCATCGAGGCCGGAATTCCTTCCGGCAGAAGAATATTTCGCAAATTCGGCATCATCGATCAGTCCGATGAGCGAGTCAATCTGCACCTCTTCTATATTCTTGGAGAGAAGCATTTGCCTGATGTTGTCGCGCATGAGTTCCGAGGTTGGCATCTTGAGCTTGTCGCCAAGATATCCCCAGAGAGCCTTGAGCAGTTCTGTATAGAAAAGCTCGGGGTCATTCTTGCGAATGGCGGCGGCAGCACGTTTCAGACGCCGGCGGGCGATCTTGTCGGCGCGGCGACTGTTGAATGCCACCATGTCGGCATGTGATTTGGTATAGATCTGATAGTAGGCGAACCCTCCGAGAAGAAGCACAGCCGGGATTATGAACCATAACCAATAGACGAACGACTCTATCATCGGCTCATGGCTCTTGCTCAGGGATGAAGCCTTGACGTTCTGCTGATTCGAATCGAAACGCACGTTTTTACGGCTTCCCGACTTCGAGGCCTCTCCCTTCCCTACGTTGACAGTATAACCTTTCGCAACCGAAGTCTCGTATTGCCCTGTCTCGGGATTGAAATATACCAGTTTTACATCTGGAATCTTAAACTGCCCCTCCTCCAGCGGCATGAACGAATAGTCAAACGTGACACTTCCCGACACATTCGCCGATCCTACTTCAACCTTCTGGTCGCTCTTCGGCGAATAGATCTCGATTTCCGGCGGATAAAGCACCGAGAGATCAGGCAACTGGATATATTTGATGTTTCCCGTTCCGGTCACCGTGTAGACTATCGAACCCGCCTGATTGGTCTTGAGATTATGGGATTTGAGATCGGAGGAAATTCTGAATTTGCCGACGCCTCCCGAAAAATCGGCAGGTTTGGGCGACGGTAGCGGTTTGACGTTTACGACCAGGTCGTTGGGAGTGACATTCAGCTGCAGCGGAGTGCTGTAAGACATGCTTCCCCAGAACGGGTCATGATAATATTCACGCCGGTCGACCGAAACGGTATAAGTATTACCGGTTACCTTCAGATTTCCGGTCATTTGCGGGAATATTATGTAACGCGCTATGATTGCGGTGGCATACATCTTCCCTTGATATGACTCGTAGTTAAGCTGAGTGGAGACGTCTTTTGATTCTTCCACCACGAAACCGTCGAATTTCGGAGCAGCCGTAGCGCCGATAAATTTGATGGCGTCGTAAGTTGTGTATAGCTTAACCGTATAAACGAGAGCCTCCTGCTCGTAAGCAGTGGTCTTGGTCACATTGGCCCTCATGAAGAGATTGCCATCGCCTTTGCCGATGAATTTCGGTTTTCCGTCGTCGTCACTTCCGGCAGATGCAGAAGCGCCGCCGTTGTTATTGCCCGGAATCGACTGTGGTGCGGCACCTCCCTTTCCGATCGTGTATCTTACGCTATTGCTTCTTGCGCCTCCCACAGATATCGGGCCATAGCTGTAGGTTCCCTCTTTCTGGGCACGGAAAGTGGCTGTGTATGTCACTGTCGACGACCGCGTGGTGGCGCCGTTGACCGTCGACATTTTCCAGCTTGTGCCGGTCTGGTCGAAATACATCAGTTTCGCTCCCGGCATGTTTCGCGGAGGCGTCGGTTCGGCGTCGCTATTGCTGACCACTATGGTCATATAAAACTGATCTCCGACGGCAATCGACCGCTTTCCGCGTCCGGCTGTCACCTCAATCTGAACCGAGGCGGCCGACATCCCGAGCGCCGAAAGCATCAGGAGAATTATCAGATATAGTTTTCTTTGCATAACCTTCTTTTTCTTTTCAGACTGAATGAATTCAGACAGAATGAATCTCGCGTCTCACAGTCGTGGACTTCACCGTGACCTTAGTCGGCTCGGAAGCCCCTTCAACAAATTTTCCTGTCTTCGGGTTAAAATATTCGAATGTGATCGGTCCGATTTCCACGTCTGTCCGTTCAGTGGGTATAAATGTGCATTCTATCCGCAGTTCGGAAATAAGCCTGCCATCTTTCACATAGCGGTTGCGTTCTTCGGAAATCGACTTCAGCTTCATTCCCTTTTTGAATGCGTCGCGATATTCTGGCAGCATCGTGTCGGGAAGCCACCCGATCCCGCTGATGGTGACATAGGCCGTGGCCTCCTCGTTCACAACTATGTCGCCCGGGGGAACTTCTGTCTTTATGCTGAATTCTCCGATCGCACCCGAATAAACGCTCTTTTCCGGGAGCTTCGACAATTCCCTGACCTTGAATTCCGTATTGTCGCCCTTGAGCTCATAAGCCACAGTCTCGCTCGACTGAACATATCCCCAGAAAGGATCTCGGGTCACAACCGGATATGCAACCTCAATCTGCAGTTCCGGGCATTCGAGTTCATATTTCCCTTTTTTGCCGACCGACAACACGGCCGTCTGCACCACATAGCAATATACTTTTCTCCCCTTTTCATTCACCACGTATGATTCTCCGGCGCTCCTCACGGGTGAGAAAAAGGAGAACTCCCCTTTGTTGAGGCTCATGGGCCTGATCTCCGAGACGCCGACCACATTCGGAGTCGGCGAACAAAGCACGACGTTCACCTCCACCGGCTCCTGCTCATAGAGCGACGTCTTCTTCATCTCGCATTTCAAAGTGAAGTCGGAGGGCTTGAACCTCTCGGCGTCAGTGCCTTTCGGGGCGGCTTTAATTGCAAACGAAGGCAGAACCAACGCCAAAGCAATCAGAAACCTGAGCGAAAGTTTACTTTTAGAGTGAATATGAAATTGGGGTCTATACATATTGTCTTGATTAGATGAGAACAGGATATCGTTACCAGCGCTTGCGGTGCGAACGACCTGAAACCTGCTTATTCTCTTTCGAAGCCCTCTGCACCCGGCCGCGAGTCTGGTTCTCCTTGTTGTCGACGGCCTGAAGAATCCGGGCTGCTGTCTGCTGGTTGATATTGTTTTCCTCCTTGGGCGGCTGCTTCTGATCCTGATTCTGATTCTGATTCTGATCCTTGTTCTGGTCTTTCTTGTCCTGATCTTTCTTGTCCTGATCCTGATTCTGCTTGCTCTGCTTGTTCTGATCCTTGTTCTGGTCTTTATTCTGGAGATGAAGCTTGGCTATCCTCAGATTTTTGCGTGCATTATTGTCATTCGGATCAATGCGGAGCGCATCCTTATAATAAGCGACAGCCTGCTGATACTGCTCCATATTGAAAGCCATATTGCCCATATTGTAGAAAGCCTTTTCGGCCAAGCCGGGCTGCTCGCTCTTCATCTGCGCCACTTTGGTGAAATTCTCAGTGGCGGTGGCAATCAGCTTCTTGTTGGCTTCAGTCGTATCTTTGAGATTGCCAACCTGCTTCATGCTTGCAAGGGCAAGGTTATATGTGGCCACGGCCGAACCGGGATTGATCGTCAGAGCCCTCTGATAGTCGGCGGCTGCCTCCTTGAACTTCCGGTCGGAATAGAGCTTGTTTCCACTGTTGATCATGCGCCGTTCCGGCCGGGTCGATTTCGCCTCGGCTATCGGGGCGGCCACAGCTCCGGCCAGAATCAGGGATATGAGAAATATTAGTCTGAGCTTCATTTCTTTTCCTCCTTTTTAAAGAACGTAATCTTGTCGAGCCAACCTATCTTGCGGTCAAGCAGGAAGATGTTGGCCACGATAAGAGCCAAGGCTATCCATGCGAAAATGGCAAAGAGTTCGTCGTGCTGGCTATAGACGCTCGACTGCATCGCAGCCCTTTTCAGAGTCGAGAGCTGGTTGTCGAGATCGTTGAGCGCGTCGCGGTCGCCGGCGTTGACATAGATTCCCTTTCCGGCCTTTGCGATTTCGGCGGCAAGGGCTGCATTGAGAGCGGTGCGCGCCGGCTGGCCTGTCTCTTCATCGATCATTACGCCGTTGCCGTCGGGCACCGTGACCGGAGTCGACGAACCGACTCCTACCACATCCACCTGTATCCCGGCCTTGGCAGCTTTCGAAGCCGCCTCCATCACTCCTTCCGGATTGTCGAGCTCGTCGGCGTCTGTGAGAAGTATGATCGCCTTGCCTACATTTTTATTCTCGCTGAACGACGACGTCGCCATCTCTATGGCCGAAGTAATGTTGGTTCCCTGCTCCCCGATCTGCGACGGATCGATGGAGTTGAGAAACATCTTGGCCGAAACATAATCATTAGTAACGGGGATAAGTGTATATGCTTCTCCCGCATAGACAATCAGACCGACACGATCGTTATCGAGGCGGTTGATCAGTTTCTCGAGCGTGAGTTTGGCGGTGCGCATTCTGTCGGGGCCGTCACTTTCCCCGGTCGAAGAGGCCAGCATCGAATTGGAGGCATCGACGGCAAGCACCACTTCGATTCCCTCCTTCTCGGTCTTTTCATCTTTCACGCCTCCCCACGGACGGGCGAATGCGATGATGATGAGTGCCAGCGCAACCATCTCGATAGTGATTTTCAACGGCGGCTTATAGGGCGACATCTCGGGCGCGAGGGCCTTGATGTTTTCCAACCTGCCGAATTTCCGCAGTTTCTTTCTCCTTGCGTATCTGGCCCATGCATACAATAGCACGATCACCGGCACCAGCAGGAGAAGCAAAAGATATATCGGATATGCAAAACTGAACATAATGCAAATGTCTTTCAACGCGTTGTCAGGGAATCCTGCGCAGCAAAGTGTATCTTATTAACAATTGGGCCGTGAAGGCGCATAATGCCAGAAGGAGCCAGGGCATGAAGTTCTCCTCGGTCTGAGTATAATTGTTCACCTCCATCGAAGTCTTTTCAAGAGAATCGATCTCTTTGAAAACTTCGCGCAGCATTCCGGTGTCGGTGGCGCGGAAATACTTGCCGCCTGTCTTCTTGGCGATGCTTCTGAGGGCATCTTCATCTATCTTGGTCTCCATTCTTGTGCTGGAGAAACCGAAGGGATCCGTGATCTGGATCGAACCGTTGGTGCCGACTCCTATCGTATAGACCTTGATTCCCTTCTGGGCTGCAATCTGTGCAGCCGTGGCAGGTGCCACATCGCCGGCATTGTTGGTGCCGTCGGTCAGCAATATTATACTTTTCGACTTGGCCTGACCCGACACGAGACGGTTGATTGCGCTCGCAATTCCGTCGCCGATCGCAGTGCCGTCTTCAAGCACTCCCGGCTTGATTCCGGCCAGAGCGTTGACCACGGCGGTCTTGTCGCTTGTCAACGGCATGAGCGAAAGAGACTCGCCTGAAAAGATCACGATACCGATGTTGTCGTCAGGACGCTGGCTCACAAATTTCTGCGCCACCTCTTTTGCCGCCTGGAAACGTGTAGGTTCAAGATCGTTGGCAAGCATACTGCTTGAGATGTCGAGTGCCAGCACGATGTCGGTGCCCTTGACATTAGAGGTGCGCATCGAGTCGTGGGTCTGCGGGCGGCAGAGCGCCACGATGATGGCGGCAATCGCAAGGAGTGTGAGCCCGAAGCAAACGTGCATCATGAAGACCTTGAACCGCGCCGGCGTCGCCGCAAACGCTTTCACCGACGAAACGCCAATCGAGGCATTGGAATTTCTCCATTTCCATACATACCAGGCAATCAGCGGTATCAGTATCAGAAGGAGAAACAGCAGATAAGGGTGTTTGAACATCATTTGCCTCCTCCTTTCCTCAATTTTTTACGTTTTCCTTTCGATTTGGCGACTGCCTCTATTTTCTCAGGCTCCGGCTGCTCCACAGGCTTGGTTTCTTCAACAAACCGCAGGGCATTGTCGTAAGCCTCGATATTGTCTTCGGGCAGGGGCCGAACCTTAGCAAACTTCACGAAATCGGCCATGCTCAGGATCTGCTTGAAATATGGACGCTTGTCGCGGAGCTCCTCGCTTCGCTGCAACGACGCCAAAATCTGTCGCGAGGTCATTTCCATAGCGTTGATACCGAAGCGCTTATACAGATAGACTCGGAGAATCTCCGTAAGTTCCGTGAAATACTCCTTCTCCATACCCCTCTCCCAGAGATTCTTCTCCTTGAGCGCCAGCAGAGATTTCTTCGCCACGACATAGGGAGAAGGTTCCGGTTTGCGCGGAAGGATATGTCCCTCCTTCTTATATTTCAGCAATGCATAAATGATTGCCGCCACTGCGAGGAGCGCAATGAGGATAATCCACCAATAATAATAAAGCCAGTCGGGAAGCGAATCGAAGATTGAGGGGTCCTGCGGGTCAGCGACATTGGCATAGTCGGCGATCGGAGAATCCTTGGTCACTCCCTGCAAGGGAACGACCTTCAGTGAAACCCTGTTTGAACGGACACTGTCGCCGCCGGCCACGTAAAGGAGCTCGGGAAGACGATAATAACCGGAATCAAACGACTGCACAGGAACAGAATAGACGATTCTCAAAGAATTTCCCTGCTCGGTAGTGTCGACTTTCACCGGCATCCGAATCTCCACCGAGTCGTTGCAAACGGCCACATACCCTTTCTCCTGATTTTCTATTGCAGAAAACATCGGGAAACCACCCTTCACCCCTTTGGGCTGATCTACGGTGAGCTTCAGAGTGGTGGTGCGTCCCATCAACAGCGTCACGGTGTCGAGCTTGGCCCTTACCGTGGCGGCCGATGCTTTGCTCCCCGCCGCTACCGACAGCAAGCACATAAGCAATATATAAGGATATAAATATTTACGCATAATCTGATTGCAATTTCAATGGAAAGTTCACCGCGCAATGGAACGGCGTCGGAACAGACCCAACAGCGCTTTCACAAAATCTTCGTCGGTGGTGATCGACGCTATGTCGACGCCACTTTTTTTCACATCTTCCGAAAGCCGCTGCTGACGGTCATACCAGGCTTTGGCATATCTGTTTCTCACCTTTTTGGACGAGGTATCGACCCAGATGTCGCTGCCGGTCTCCATGTCGCGCATACGGACCAGCCCCACATCGGGCATTTCGGCGTCGCGGCGGTCGTAGATCTGGATGGCGGCGAGGTCATGTTTCCGGTTGGCGATGGTCATGCTCTTGAAATAGTCATGATCGTCGATGAAGTCGCTGATCAGGAAAGCCGTGCTCCGCTTCTTCACTACATTGGTGAGGAAGCGAAGGGCCACGTCGATATCTGTCCCGGTATGTTCCGGTGTGAAATTAATGATTTCCCTGATGATCAGAAGGATATGCTTCCTTCCCTTTTTGGGAGGAATGAATTTTTCGATTTTGTCGCTGAAAAATATCACCCCGACCTTGTCGTTGTTCTGAATCGAGGAAAATGCGAGAGTCGCTGCCACTTCGGCCATTTTCTCTTTCTTCTCCTCTCCGCAGGCGCCGAAATCGCGGCTACCGCTCACATCGACAAGGAGCATCATCGTCAGTTCGCGTTCCTCCTCGTAGACCTTCACATAAGGCTTGTTATGACGCGAAGTCACATTCCAGTCGATGTCGCGGATGTCATCGCCCGGTTCATACTCGCGCACCTCTGAAAAGATCACGCCCCGTCCCTTGAAGGCCGAATGATATTCGCCCGCGAAGATATTCTGACTGAGTCCGCGGGTTTTTATTTCAATTTTTCGTATTTTCTTTAATAATTCATTGGCATCCATAGGCCGTCATTATTTGCCTGTCGGTCAACCGGAAATTTCCCGGCGCCGAGAGGATAAACAACAGGGGGAATTTGCCGTCACCCCGATCAGGGCACGGCGACCTTGTCGAGGATATTGGTGATCACCTCGTCGGAATTGATATTGTTGGCCTCGGCTTCGTAGGTAAGACCGATGCGGTGGCGCATCACGTCGAGACAGACGGCGCGCACATCTTCCGGAATCACATATCCGCGGCCCTGAAGGAATGCGTAGGCACGCGCAGCCTTGGCAAGCGATATTGACGCACGCGGCGAAGCTCCGAAAGAAATCAGGCCCTGAAGGTCGGCGAGACCGAAACGCGACGGGGTGCGGGTGGCAAACACTATGTCGACGATATAGTTCTCTATCTTCTCGTCGATATAGATCTTCTCCACGATCTTCTGCACGCTTTCAATCTCTTTCGGATCAATGATCGGACGGATGGGTTCGAGCTCTCCGCGTATGTTCTGACGGATGATGGCTTTCTCCTCCTCCTTGTTGGGATAACCGATCACTACTTTGAGAAGGAAACGGTCAACCTGCGCCTCGGGAAGAGGATATGTGCCTTCCTGCTCGATCGGGTTCTGGGTGGCCATTACCAGGAACGGCTCCGGAAGGCGGAACGTTTCGTCACCAATGGTGACCTGACGCTCCTGCATAGCCTCGAGAAGCGCACTCTGAACCTTGGCCGGAGCACGGTTGATCTCGTCGGCAAGCACGAAATTCGCGAATACCGGACCTTTCTTCACCTCGAATGTCTCCTTTTTCACGCTATAGATCAGCGTACCGATCACATCGGCAGGCAGAAGGTCGGGAGTGAACTGGATGCGGTTGTATTTGGCATTTACAAGACTTGCGAGTGTCTTTATAGCGAGTGTTTTTGCCAGACCGGGCACGCCCTCGAGAAGCACATGCCCGTTGCATAGCAATGCAATAAGCAGAGAATCGACAAGATGTTTCTGCCCCACGATGCGACGGTCCATGCCCGTGCGGATCATGCTTACAAAATTGCCTTTCGATGCTATCAGATCGTTTAATTCCCTGATATTGATGGTTTCTTCCATTTTAATATTCGGTTATGATATTGTTGTAGCGTTTTTCCAAATGCAAAAATAGCACTTATTAACTTAAAATCGGGAAAAGCCTCTGTTAAATATTATTTAATGATATTGTTCAAGCTTAATTCTCCTCCGGCTTAATGGCGGGCGCATCTTCCTTCTGCTCCTTCGGTGTCTCTGTCGGTGTTTCTACCGGTGTCTCTGCAGGAGTAGCTTCCGGGAATGCGTTCCAGCCCTGGGCACGGATCGCGATTTCACCGCCGTCGCGCGTCACCATGGCGGCTCCGAGTTCCGGCTTGGTGATATAGCCGATCATCTTCACTCCGGTGAGTTTTTCTATCTTTTCATTGTCGGTGAGCGGAACGGTGAAGAGAAGTTCATAATCCTCGCCGCCGTTCATCGCCGCCGTCACGAGATTCATGTTGAACTCTTCGGCCATCATGGCCGTCTGATAGTCGATGGGGATGCGGTCTTCATAAACGCGGCAGCCAACGCCGGATTTCTTGCAGATATGGAGCAGTTCCGACGAAAGCCCGTCGCTCACGTCCATCATCGCGGTCGGCTTGATGCCGTGTTCCCTGAGCATAGCCACTATATCTTTTCTCGCCTCCGGTTTCAGCTGGCGCTCGAGGATATACTCTTTTCCTTCGAATCTCGGCTCGAATTCACCTTTCGACTCCGCCGCGATTCTGTTCTCGCGTTCAAGGAGCTGAAGTCCCATGTAAGCAGCTCCCAAGTCGCCGCTCACACAGATAAGATCCGTTGGTTTCGCCCCGTTGCGATACACCACATCTTCACGCCTGGCCTCTCCGATACATGTGATCGAGATTACGAGTCCTGTCACTGAAGCCGACGTGTCGCCTCCGACCATGTCGACGCCATAGATTTCACACGCGAGGCGTATGCCGGAATATAGCTCCTCGATATGCTCCACTGTGAAACGGCTTGAGATGCCGAGGCTAACCGTAATCTGCTTCGGAGTTCCGTTCATTGCGTAGATATCGCTGAAGTTCACTATCGCAGCCTTGTAGCCAAGATGTTTCAGCGGCACATAACGAAGATCGAAATGTATCCCTTCCAAAAGAAGGTCGGTGGTGACGAGCACCTCCTTGTCGCCGAATTCGAGCACAGCTGCGTCATCGCCTACGCCCATCTTGGTCGATTCGTTTTTCAGCGGAAACTCTCTGGTGAGTCGGTCGATAAGCCCGAATTCGCCCAGTTCGGATATTTCAGTCGGTTTCTGGTCCATGTTTACGGAGTTAAAAACAGAAAAGAAAGGGTTAAAAACAGAAAAGAGGCGCATTCACGCTGCGCCTCTTCAGTTATTTAGATTCTTGTCAGCATCTTTTTGATTATCTTTGTCATCACCGGCTGCGCCTTGATTGCGGCTTTCTGCACCTCCTCATGCGTCGGCACTTCGGTAATGTCCTTTCCGCCGAGATCGGTGATAACCGAGACGCCAAACACCCGCATTCCCGCATGGTTGGCAACGATCACCTCCGGAACAGTCGACATTCCGACAGCATCTCCGCCGATAACACGGAAATACTCATATTCGGCCGGAGTCTCGAACGTCGGTCCGGGAGTGCCTACATAGACACCGTGCATCAGCCTGATGTTCTCCTCGCGGGCTATGTCGTCGGCCATGTCGATAAATGCCTTGCAATAGGCTTCGGTCATTGCCGGGAAACGGGGCCCGAGTTCGTCGTAATTCTTGCCCCGGAGAGGATTCTCGGGGAAAAGATTGATATGGTCGGTGATAACCATCACGTCGCCCACGCGGAACTCTTTGTTCATACCGCCGGCGGCATTGCTCACGAAGAGAGTCTCGACTCCGAGGTGACGCATCACGCGGACGGGGAATGTCACCTGCTTCATGTTGTAGCCTTCGTAATAATGGAAGCGGCCCTGCATGGCCATCACATATTTACCTCCGAGGTTGCCGAAGATAAGTTTGCCACTGTGTCCCTCCACCGTCGATACGGGGAAGTTGGGGATGTTGTGATAATCAATCTCGTTGCTGATCTCTATATGATTCACCAGATCTCCAAGACCTGTGCCGAGAATCACTGCTACCTTAGGCATTTCGCCTACTGCTTTCTTGATGAAATCGGCGGTCTCATTGACCATCTGCAAATAATCTTTTTCCATATTTAAGCTTACATTTAAGGTTATGTTTAAATCTATCGTAGAGAGAGAATGCAGCCCGGTAAATTTACCCTGCCGCCGCTAATATTAAAACGCTCTAATGCTCGGAAAGTTGAGGCCGGCAATGTCCATGACCGGTTTATCCGGCTCCGGTCAGCCACGTCTCCGGTCAGTCTTCCTGACGCGAGCGGGAATGATTGTCGATCATTTTCCGGAGATCTTCGATCATGTCCCCCTCTTCAAGCCCGGCAAGCATCTTCACCCTTATCGGAATATAGAATGTGAACGGTTTCAGATAAGTCGGGAAATATGGATTGTATGCCAGTCGCATAGCATCTTTCTCCGTGGTGACGATCACCTTTCTCTCTCCGGGAAGGGCACGGAATTTCTCTTCGAGCTTTTCAAGCTCTTCGCGTGAGAAATCATGATGGTCGGAAAAATGATTCACCCTCACCTTGAATGGATAATTCTTGAAATGCTTCACAAACCCGCGCGGATTCGCCACTCCCGAAACGAGCATCACCGTGTCGCGCGATGTCAGCTGCTCGAGAGAGACCCTGTAGGGATCGTCGTCGGGAAAGACGGGAAGAAGACCTCCGTAATTATAATTGGAGAAATATAGTTTCTGATATGGCATCAGATCAAGCTTTTTCGAGACAAGCCTGTAAGAGAGCGGAGTCAGATCCGACGGGCACTTCGTCACAATCACCATATCTGCTCTCGAAATCTGATGGGCCGACTCGCGAAGACGTCCCAGCGGGAGCAGATTATCTTCATATATCGGCCGGTTGTAATCCATAAGGAGCACCGACACTGCGGGCTTCACATAGCGGTGTTGATAACCGTCGTCGAGGATGATCAGCTGAAGATCCGGATATAGTCTCTGAAGCTCGCAAATCCCTTTGCTACGGTCTTCGCAGACAGCCACTTTCACTCTCGATCCGAATTTCTGATATATCTGCAGGGGCTCGTCGCCGACGCTCTCGGGGGTGCTGTTGGAATTGGCCACAATGAAACCCTTCGTCTTGCGCTTGTAGCCCCGGCTGAGCACAGCCGTGTTGTAGCTGGTGCCGAGCATACCGACGAGATATTCCACATGAGGAGTCTTGCCGGTGCCCCCGACCGTGATGTTCCCCACAGTCACGACCGGAATGTCGAATTCAGTCTGATGAATCACTTTATGATCGAAAAGCCAATTGCGCGCGTCGGTCACGATGCCATAGAGCCATGACATCGGTTTCAGCATATAAGTCAATATCTGATGCCCTTTTTTATTCATTTTCGGTCAGAAAAAGTGAAGGTTCATTTTTTGCGTCTCGGGGTCTAAATCACCGATAGGAAGGAGCTGCCCGGTTATAGGGTAACTGAGATCATCGGCATGCGGGCCTGGACCTTGTTCCGGGTCAGCACGCCCCTTACATATTCTATCGTTATCTCTTCAAGCGAGGGTTTCACAATCTTCAGTGCCATCGACTGCATGCGGCCGTTGCTTCTCTGGAGCAGACTCCAGAAATTAGGCATAGGTTCGGGATAGAGCGAAAGATCGTAATCGCCGTCGATCTTGCACTGCTTGGCTGTCCATGTGATGGCATCCTGAAGATAACCGAGTTGATCGACAAGTCCGATCTCCTTGGCCTTGAACGCATCCCACACACGCCCCTCAGCGATTTGAAGGACTTTCTCAATTTTCATCTTGCGCCCTTTGGCAACGCGAGTAGTGAAGTCTTTATATCCGCGGTCTACGTATTGCTGAAGAACGGCAACCTGGCGTTCGTCCATCGGTTTGAGCAGCGTGGGGAACATTGCCTGAGGATTGGTGCCGACAAACTGCGGATTCACCCCGATTTTCTGAGTGAGCCCCGACACGTTCGGAATCAGTCCGAAGATGCCGATGGAGCCGGTGATTGTCAAAGGATCGGCAAAAATGCGGTTGGCTCCGCATGAAATCCAATAACCTCCCGAAGCGGCGTAATCTCCCATCGAGACGGCGAGCGGTTTCCCTTTCTTCTGGAAATAATCGAGGGCCTCCCCTATCTGGTCGCTGCCGAAGGCGGAACCACCTGGAGAATTGACGCGGAGCACGAGGCCCTTCACATTCTCATCGTCGGCGAGTTTCACGATGATCGGGACAAGAGTCTGATAATCGATTCCCTCTTTTGAACCGTCGATGATTTCTCCGCAGGCATAAAGCACCGCTATCTGCTTGTCGCTGTTATAATCCGACTCCCATACGGCCTCGCCGCAAAGAGTCTGAGGCGAAACGAAATTGAGCTCGTCGGCCTCTTTGCCGACAAGCAGAGCAAGCCGGGAATTGATCTCTCTGCCATAGATGAGTGAGTCGACAAGACCTGCCTCCATCGCCGTTTTGGTCGATGCGAAACTTATCGACCGCTGATTGATCAGAGTGTCAATCAGAGCAGGAGTGACGCCTTTATCCTTGCGCGAGCTTGCAATCTGCTCGCGGATATAGCCCCACATGTTGGTATAGAGTGTGTCGAGCTGGGCCCTGGCCGGACCGCTCATCTCGTTCATTATGTATGGTTCGACGGCCGACTTGAAAGTGCCGACTTTAACCACCTGGAATTCAATGCCGAATTTGTCGAAAAGTTCTTTCATATAGAGCGACACGGAATTCATGCCGTTCATCTCGAGCATTCCCGACGGATTGAGATAAACCCTGTCGGCCACCGAAGCGATGAAATATGAGCCTGTGGTCATGGCGTCGCCGTAGGCATAGACCTTCTTGCCGCTTTTCTTGAATTCCACCACAGCGTGGCGTATCGCATCGAGAGTGGCCGGAGAAGCCACCAATGCACCGCACTCTATATAGAGGGCCTCGATGTTTTTGTTTTCAGCGCCGTCGCGCAATGCATTCACTATGCAGTCGAGCGTCTGGGGCATCTCGAGATCCCCGCGGACCAACTGAGTCAGGTCCGGCTGACCCGGATTGTCAGTCTCCACAATCTCCCCGTCAAGTTGCAGTTTGAGGATGCTTCCTTTGGTGATCTGCTCTGTTTTACCTTCCGAGAGGGCCATCTTGCCGACTATGGCGAAAAAGAAGACCACCACGCAGAGACCGCTCAGGATAATGGCGATCCACGTGCCGACAAAGGATGAAAGCGTATTTAAGAAAAAGCGTTTTAACATTCTGATTCTGTATTAATTTGGCATTAGGAGACTACCGCTCCCTCTTTTGGCCTTGCGGCCCGGGCCTTCACCTCAAAGCGAGGCGATGACTTTCTTCATCTCTTCCGCAAGCGCGTCAGCTTCCTCCATAGTGGCAGCCTCGCTGTAGATGCGGATGATAGGTTCGGTGTTCGACTTTCTCAGATGAACCCAGCTTTTCGGGAAGTCGATCTTGACGCCGTCGATATCCGTGATTTTCTCGCCCGAGAATTTTTTCTTCACGGCTTCAAGAATCGCATCCACATCTATGTCGGGAGTGAGCTGAATCTTGTTCTTGGCTATTGCATATTGAGGCAGCCCGGCCTTGATTTCCGACACCTTCTTGCCGCTCTTGGCCATCATCGTGAGGAACAAAGCAACTCCTACAAGCGCGTCGCGGCCATAATGGATTGCGGGATAAATCACGCCGCCGTTCCCTTCGCCGCCAATCACGGCTCCGGTCTCTTTCATCTTCGTCACCACATTCACCTCTCCCACTGCAGCGGCTTCATATTTGCAACCATGCTTCTCAGTCACGTCGCGGAGTCCGCGCGAACTGCTCAGATTCGACACTGTCGGTCCGGGAGTCTTACCGAGAACATAGTCGGCAATCGAAACGAGAGTGTTCTCCTCGATAAACATTTCGCCGTTTTCCATCACGATTGCAAGACGGTCAACGTCGGGATCTACCACAAAACCGACATCGGCTTTCCCTTCGCGCATCACGTCGGCTATCTGGGTCAGGTTCTCCGGAATAGGTTCGGGAGTATGGGCGAACTTTCCGGTTGCCTCGCAGTTGAGCTCCACCACATTTTTCACGCCGAGCTCGCGGAGAAGCGCCGGAATCACAATGCCTCCGACTGAATTGACAGCATCGACAACCACCGTGAAATCAGCCTTTGCTATCGCCTCGGCATCGACAAGTTCAAGCCCTTTCACCATCTCGATGTGACGATGGTTCCACGTCTCGTTTTTGAATTCATGCCCCAGTTCGAAAACGGGCGAGAATTCATATTCCTCTGCTTCGGCTATGCGAATCACCTCTTTCCCCTCGCAGTCGAGAAGAAACTCTCCGTTGGAGTTGAGCAATTTCAGGGCGTTCCACTGCACGGGGTTGTGGCTGGCAGTGATGATTATTCCGCCGGCCGCTCCCTCTCCGGTCACTGCAAGTTCGGTGGTCGGTGTGGTGGCAAGACCGATGTTGACGACGTCGAATCCCATCGACATCAGCGTACCGACAACGAGCTTCTCGACCATGCCGCCCGAGATGCGGGCGTCGCGGCCTACAACGATTATGTTGCTCGTCCCTTTATACGATTTGCGGATAAACGATGCGTAGGCAGCGGTGAACTTCACAATGTCGACGCCGCTCAGACCGTCTCTCTGGCGACCACCTATCGTTCCGCGGATTCCTGAAATTGATTTTATAAGTGACATCCGATTATTATCTGATTTTATGTTGTTATCGTTAGTTAATTTCTTTATGCCGCCGATAAGCGGCGGCTTTCATCTGCTCTTCCCGATCAATACTCCGCCTTGAAATAGCGGATGCGGTAGAGATAGGGAATACACTGGCTGATATTACCCGACATTCCCTCTATCGACTTGACGATCAGCTCCACTTCGCAGTTGTAGCCGAGATAATCGAGAGGCACCTGAAACCCGTCGCCATATTGCGTGGTCGACTGGAGCACCTTGTTGCCGTAAATCAGGTTTGTGCCGTTGAGCGAGGAGTCCATGTTCCAGGAGTTGCCGGTCCAGACGTTTGTGCCGTCATCCTCATACTCCTTGATATTGAGAGACATGAATCTGAAATAGACCGTATCCCCCTTCTTGGGACGGTCTTTCATGTCTCCTTTGGTGATCACGCGCATATAGACATTCCCGTCATGATCCATCCTATAGAACGGCGCTTTCTCGCCTTCGATAAAGACACTGTCGGCGGGAACGCGCGTCTCAACCTGATTCAAGGCGAGATAACGGTTCACCGCCACTTCCTCCTCGCGAAGAAGGTCGGAATAGCTTTTGCCGTCGTCGCACGATGCCATTGAAAGAATCGCCACTGCTGTCAGCGCACCCAGGATTATCTGTTTCGCTATTTTCTTTATATTGATCATTTACGTTTCCTTATGTTAAGTTTATCTCTTCTTGGGAAGATATTTGTCATATTTATCCATATTGTCGACCATGATTTTTCGGCATTCCTCGAGAGAGCCGTAAAATTCACCTCCGGCCGCCATCTGATGGCCGCCCCCGTTGAAAAGGTCTTTGCAGATGTCGCAGACAGGGAATTCGAATTTGCTTCTGGTCGACACCTTTATGCAATCCTTGTCTTCGCGCATAAACACCGAATAGACCATTCCCCTGATGTTGAGAGGTTCGTTGACGAGGCCTTCCGTGTCCCCCTTCTGATAGTTGAATTTTTCAAGATCCTCTTTCGAGAGGGTAATCAACGCGCATTTGTGACGGTCGAAAATCTCGAGCCGTTCGAGAATGGCGAAGGAGTTGAGCCTTAGCGAATCGAGCGTGCAGCTCTTTATGGCTTCGTCGACAATCTGCTTTTTATCGACATCCTTCTCGAGCAGGCGCATCATGATCTCATAAACTTCGGGCGAATTGCAGTTGACCGTGAAGTTCTGGGTGTCGGTGATGAGTCCGGTGAGCAGGCATGTGGCGGCGTCGCGGTCGAGGTCGGCATAGAGTCCGAGAGCGGCGATAAGCCTGAACACGAGCTCGCACGTCGATGACATCTTAGAATAAGAGAACATCAGAGTGCATTCCACGTCGGGGTCCTTGTGATGGTCGATCAGGACTTTGTCGCAGTCAGCTCCCTGGATCACGTCGGCAAGCTCTCCCTGGCGACTGGCCGTGTTGAAGTCGCACATGATGATGAGTCCGGCTTCGTCGACGATGCGGGTGCAATAAGGATCATGTTGCGAGAACACGGCTATCTCCCCTGCGCCCGGCAGAAACTGCAGGCTTCGCGGCGCCCGGTCGGGTATCACCACCGAAGGCTGTTTCCCCATTTTCTTAAGCAGATGCCAGAGCCCGAGAGTGCTCCCGATCGCATCGCCGTCGGGACGCATGTGACATGTCAGCACGATTTTATCATGCTTCTCTATCAATGCCTGAAGTTTTTTTATGCTGTCGGAGCTGAATATATTGTTCACGTTTAGTTCTAAATAGATTTGCAAAGATAATAAATATCCTACATATTTCCTATTTATTTTTGCAGCACTCCTTTACCGCGGCTTCGGCCTCCATGCTGTTTCTCCTCTCGTTCCGCTTAATCGGATGCCCCTTGCTGTTTGCCGCGCATGTGTCGGCAAGCGAGCACCCGCAGCATGATTTCCCTTTCTGCTTTTTGCTGAAAAGACGATAGAGGATCCATGCTATTGTCCCGATAAGAATCAGAAACACAAGGATATATTGCCATAACAGTGAATTGTCGGTCATTCTTTTTTCTTTTTTGATGTGGATTTTTTTGGTTTTGCAGTCTCGGGCTCAACTGCTTCCGCAGCTATTCGCCTGTTGGAACTATCGGTCATCACTGTATTAACAATCTGACATATCATCTGTTTCTGATTGTCGATGAACTCGGCTGCGCTGTAATCGCCGCTTTCTATCTTACGGAGGCGTCCCTCCCAGATTCCGGTGAGCTTCGCGCTCTTGAGAAGGTCTTCGCGGATAAGCGATATCAGGTCGATGCCGGCCTGAGTGGCTCTTATTGACTTGCGTTCTTTGCGTATATATCCCCTCTTGTAAAGGATCTCTATTATGGCGGCGCGAGTCGACGGACGCCCTATGCCGTTGGCTTTCAGAGCGTCGCGAAGGTCTTCATCCTCCACTGTCGAACCGGCCGTTTCCATAGCTTTAAGAAGCGTTCCCTCGGTGAAATATTTCGGAGGCTGGGTGGTCTTTTTCACCAGTCGGGGCTCATGAGGCCCCGATTCCCCCTTGTCGAAATGAGGCAGAATTGCGGTGTCGCTCTCCTGCGGCTCATCTTCCTGACTATCTTTACCTGAGGAATAGACCCGCTTCCAGCCTTTGTCGAGAATCACTCTGCCCGTGGCCTTGAACTGCGTCTTACCCGCCGCGGCCTTCACTGTGGTCTGTTCGAAGGTGCAGTCGGGATAAAACACTGATATAAACCGGAGTGCTATCGTGTGGAACACCCGTTTCTCATTGAGGGAAAGCCCCTGGATAAGAGGCTGACCGGTCGGGATGATGGCATGGTGGTCGGTCACCTTCGAGTTGTCAAACACCTTCTTGCTCTTCTTCAGAGGCTTCCCCTTCAGCTCTTCGAGCAGCTGTGAATAAGGAGTGAGCGATTTCAGAATCCCTCCGCATTTCTTATAAATGTCGTCGGTGAGATATGTGGTGTCGACGCGGGGATAAGTGGTGAGTTTCTTCTCATAAAGCGACTGAATGGTCTGCAGCGTCTCGTCGGCGCTCATGCCATATTTCCGGTTGCATTCCACCTGCAGCGATGTCAGGTCGAAAAGTCTCGGAGGCGCCTCTTTACCTTTCTTTTTCTCCACGTCGGTGATCTCAAGCGGCAAATCCTTGATCTGCGCCACTATCTTTTCGCCATCGCTCTCGGAAGTAAATCCCTTTCCGGTGGCGGAGAAGAGCGTGTTGCGGTAAAGAGTCTTCAGCTCCCAGTAATCTTTAGGCACAAAATTCTCGATTTCCTGCTGACGGTTGACGATAAGAGCGAGAGTAGGAGTCTGAACCCTTCCGATCGAGAGCACCTGGGAGTTCTGCCCGTATTTGAGTGAATAGAGCCTCGTGGCATTAAGGCCGAGCACCCAGTCGCCGATTGCCCGGCAGAGACCTGCAGTGTAGAGATTGTCGAAGTCGCTACCGGGCCGAAGGTTCGCAAATCCCTCTCTGACAGCTTCATCCGTAAGAGAGCTTACCCAAAGGCGCTTTATAGGCTTATTGCAGCCGGCCTTCTGAAGCACCCACCGCTGGATCAGTTCGCCCTCCTGGCCGGCATCGCCGCAGTTGATCACTTCGTCGCATTGCCCGACAAGCTGTTTGATCGTCTCGAACTGCTTTTTGATGCTCGGCTGGTCAATCAGCTTTATGCCGAATTTCGCCGGTATCATCGGCAATAGCGACAGCGCCCACGTTTTCCAGCGAGGCGAGTAATCGGCAGGCTCTTTAAGCATGCACAGATGTCCGAACGTCCACGACACGCAATAGCCGTTGCCTTCATAATAACCCTGACAGGCCGTGTTGGCACCGAGAATTCTCGCTATGTCGCGCCCCACGCTCGGTTTCTCTGTTATGCAAAATATCACTGTATCTGAATTTTCGTTATAATTACTCTTTTATTTTCCAAGGCTCTTTGCTTCATCCCAGAGTTTGTCCTTCTCGGAAAGAGTCATGTCGTAAAGCTGCTTCCCCTCCTCTTTCGATTTCTTCTCCACATAGTTGAAGCGTGAGATGAACTTTCTGTTGGTATGCTCCAGCGCATTTTCAGGATTGACCCCGTAAAGACGCGCCGCATTGACAACTGCGAAAAGAAGGTCTCCGAATTCCGCATCGAGATTCTCACTGTTGCCGCTCTTCATTTCAGCCTCAACTTCTCCTATCTCTTCGCGCACCTTATCCCACACCTGCTCTTTGCGCTCCCAATCGAAACCGACGTTGCGCGCTTTGTCCTGAATGCGATAAGCCTTTATGAGGGCCGGAAGGGCAGAAGGCACGCCGGAAAGGACAGTTTTATTGCCGTCTTTCTCCTTCTGCTTGATTTTCTCCCAGTTTTCCGACACTTTCTCGGGAGTGTCGGCATCGACGTTCCCGTAGATATGAGGATGGCGGAATATAAGTTTGTCGGTGAGCTTTTGGCAGACGTCGGCCATGTCGAATTCCCCCTTTTCCTCCCCGATCTTAGCATAAAAGGCCACATGGAGAAGCACGTCGCCGAGCTCTTTGCAGATATTTTTGTTGTCTTCGTTCATCAGGGCGTCGACAAGCTCATAGACCTCTTCGACTGTATTGGGACGCAGCGATTCGTTGGTCTGCTTCCTGTCCCACGGACATTTCACCCTCAGCGTGTCGAGAACGTCGAGAAAATTCCCGAAAGCTTCCAGTTTTTCCTCTTTTGTATGCATAATTCTAACTTTATCTTTTTATTTTGCGGTCGCAGTCAGCCCGAAGTCATTTTGTTCCGGACCGCTTTTCTCCGGGTCGTTTTTCTTTTGCGCAGATTTGCGGCTCTCATGCTTCCATAGCTGCCACGAGTTGATGATGTTGTGCCAGGCGATATAAGCCGCCGGACCCACAGAGGCAAGCGGCGTCATGTAGGCCATCGCCAGCCACACTCCAATCACGGTGTTTTTCTGCATCAGGCTCTGAGCGCAGCTCACGCGCAGGTCTTCCTTGGCCGTCACGCCGGGGATATACCCTCCGGCAGAGAGTCGCTCCATCAGTCTCTTGCCGATGTGGCGGCCGCAGGCAAATTGAACCACGCAAGCTATGAACGCCCCTATGACCATCATTATGATCAGCGGTATCTGGGAATCGTCCCAGTGATTGATTATGAAGCTCACGCAGTTCCCCACGATGATGAAGAGCGCGATTGTCCAGATATAAAAGGAGAGTTGCTGCATCCCTACGATCTTGGCGTGAGCCTTGGGCACAACATATCTCAGCAGCAGAGCGCAGGCAAGGGGAAGGATCAGCAGAGGAAAGACTTTCGACAGGATCAGGAAGGTCGACTGCAGGAATGTGATCTGAGTGTTGTCGCCTATGGCGGCCAGCACCACCGGCCCTACAACCGCCACCATCAGATTGCATAGCAGCGAATATGTGGCCACAAACGATATGCTGCCGCCGAGCATCGCCGTGATCACCGGTGCGGCAGTGGCCGTCGGCATGAATATGCATATAAAAATCCCTTCGGCCACTATGCTGTCAATCGGAAGCACAAGGAAATAGGCGGCAGCAGAAAGTGCGCATTGCACCACCAACAACAGCAAATGTCCCCGGCTCGGTTTGAAGGAGCGAAGGTCAAGCTTGCAGTAGGTGATGAAGAGCATCAGGAAAATAAGATAGGGCGAGATGAAACTCAGATATCCCATCCATTTGTAAAAGACAGCGCCGCCGATGATGGCCAGCGGCAACATGGAGCTCTTCAACTGCTGCCTGTGAATTGTCAAATGCATAGCTTTTGTTAATCTCTTATCCTTTTTGCAATGCTGATCAGAGCGATTTTATCAGTTTCATCACTGCCTCGAAGGTGCGTTCGGGGGCTTCCGACCAGAAGTTCTGATATTCGGAGATGTTCTCTCCGCCGCCGGGCATGTCGCTGAGAACTCTCACCACCACAAAGGGAACTCCACACATCATGCAGGTCTGGGCAATCGAGCCCGACTCCATGTCGCAGCCGCAGGCTTCGGGGAGCTTCCCTTTGATTTCCACGACCTCTTCCGGCTTGCTGACGAAGATATCTCCGCTCGCTATAAGTCCGAACTTATAGGCTTCCTTCTCGGCTCCGGATATATCTCGGAGGCAGGCAACTGCTTTTGCATCTGATTCCATCCTTACGGGAAAACCATCGGCTGCTCCCGGTTCGGTGCCCGGACCGCACCAGACATCATGGTATGCCACACTCTCCGCCACGAGGACATCTCCGATATGAAGAGATTCGTCAACACCTCCGGCTACTCCGCTGTTGATCACGAGATCGGGCGAATATGCGTCGATAAGCCGCAATGTGCGCAATGCGGAGTTGACCTTACCGATGCCGCACTGAAGCGCCACCACTTCATGGCCACCGATTTCTCCGGTATAGCCGATGAAAAGTCCGAACTCTTTTTCCTCATATCCCCCATGCTTTTCCATCTGCGCAAGCACGAGATCAAGCTCCTTGCGCATTGCCGAAATTATTGCGATTTTCATAATTTTCTCTTTGCAATCTCCGCTAAATTTCCCATCGGGCAGCGGACTTAATAGATTAACTTGCAAAATTAACGTTTTTTCCGAGAATTTTTTGTATTTTAGCAAGGATTTAGAGGCGGAGATTTAAACATCACGCTCTTATAACCGTATAATCTAACCGAATAATCGATATCATAAAACCGACTCTTCATGAATACCATCAAGATCTGGAACGACTCTCCCTCCGACCGTCAGGTGGCCGATATAGCCCAATTCATCAAAAACGGAATGCTTGTGGTGATGCCCACCGACACCATGTATGCCATTATGGCCGACGCCCTCAATCCGAAGGCGGTGGAAAGAGTGTGCAAGCTCAAACGCATCAATCCCGACAAGACCAATCTCTCCATCATCTGCCACGACATTTCGATGGCAGCCGAATACGCCCGCATCGACAACAAGGGCTTCAAACTCCTGAAGGAGAACACCCCCGGGCCTGTGACCTTTCTTTTCAAATCGGCCTCTACCCTGCCGAAGGCGTTCAAGGGAAGGAAAACGGTAGGAATAAGAATTCCCGACAATCTAACTTGCCGGGAAGTTGCGAAATATCTTGGAACCCCGCTGATCACCACCACGATAGAATATGAGGATCTCGACCATGCAGTCAATCCCGAACTCATCGCCGACACTTATTATAATCTTGTCGATCTGATGGTTGAAGGCGAAGATGGTTCGACCGAACTCTCCACAATCATAGACTGCACCGACAATTATCCGCAGATCGTAAGGGAGGGAAAAGCCGAAATCGACCTCTGACCAATCAGATCATCGGCTTATAAGAGTTCATGCCAAGACTCTTAGAGCAAGAAAAATTCTACTATTAGGGAGATGATCATGAGCACTCCGCAGACAAGGGCCGCCATGTCGAGCTGACGGCTTATGCCGACGACTTTGTGGAAATAGACCGCGAGTAGATGCATGAATGCCATCATGAATGCGAAAAATATATCGGTGAACGCCCACCATGCTGTGCGCAGCGCGAAGGTCAGGACCATCACTGCAATAACTATGATCATCGCGCCCCACGCGCACAATTTTGAAGTTTTGACTGTCATCTGCTTATTTCTTTTTTCAGTCGGTATTTAAACGCCGCCTCTTTATCTGTATAGTTTCAATCCATAGATTTTTCCGCTTTCAGCCAGTATCATGGCCACATAAAAGCCCTGTGGCATATTGGAGAGATCGACGTTGACCTGGTTGGACTGAGTGATATATTTCTCCATCCGGCGCGCTCCGTGAAGGTCATAGATGCGAAGCATCCTGACATTTTCCGGAATATAGATGTTGAAATGAGCGCCGCCAAGTATGGTGACCACCGGCTTTGTCGGCGACAATATCTCTTCGAGCGAGGCTGCTCTGGTCAGCTCTTCCTGCCGGATTTCTTCAAGAAATTCCTCAAAGAAAGCGAACGGCACCTCTTCTTCCACCTCCTCTCCCGTTATGTCGTCGAGCGTGATAGGCCGATATAGCTCCGGATCGTAGATATTGAACTCAACTGCGGTCGGCATCACAACCCAGCCGTTTCGGCGGTCGATCTCCTCTATAATATCTTTACGTTTCTGCGGCAAATCGAAAAATTCGGGAGTGCCGTAAGGATTGTTGATTGTTCTGCTTATGTAAAGAGGCATGTTGCGCCATGCCGCTATGGCACGTTCCGGCGAACGGTCGTCATAACGAATCAGCTCTATCTCGTGGGCATATTGCGAGAGCAGATCATTTTCCGCTTTCCCAAGCTGGGCGCGGTCGAAGGAGTTTGTCAGGCTGTAGGCAAGGATTGGGAAAGCCTTGGTCTCGGCTGAAACTATCACGAAACCTCCTTTAGGATGGTTGTAGATATAGAAGGGGGCAAAAAGGCGATCGGTGGTGAGCTGACGTCCGTTCCACACCATTTTCGGCGCGGCCACATATTGTCCGTAGCAAGTGTTGAAAAAAACCGACGCTATCTGGGAGGCCTGCTTCTGAGACAGCGTCTCCGCCGATGCATTCGTTGCGATTGCAAGCGACAACACACCGGCCGCAACCAATGCCATTTGCCTGAATATATTTTTCGATTTTAATCTCATATCGGATTTCCTTTCAAAAATGGTTTCCGCTAAAGAAATTTTCCGGCTATCCTTCGCAATACCAATCTTTATCTATAACAATCAACGTAGCGGAAAGTCGAAAAATTATAACCGCAAAACGAAAGAGCTCCAAAAACGAAGAGCTTCGCACGCCGGCCAAAAGGCCGTCCGCGCGAAGCTCTGTGTAATTTTCAGATTTGGGACAATCGGAAATAAATCCGATCAACATTTCCTTTAGTCTTCAGCCAGCTCCACTTCAGGTTCAACCGCATCCTTGTCGGCTTTGATATTCGGCATCTCGAGACCGTAATGGTTCTTCATGTCGACAGCCTTGAGCCAGAAGGCGAAGAGAAGGGCAAGAACACCGAGAGCGACAAACACCGTCATCGTGACTGTATAGTCGTATTCGAGAGGATTGCTGACTTTAGGGTTAGAAGCCTGAAGCACGGAACCGATACCTTTGCGGAATCCGTAAAGACCGATGTTCTGGATCCAGAAGATCACTGCGTAGGCCGATCCGAGCAGCTTGGGCTGGATGAGCTTCGGAACGCTCGGCCAGAGCGATGCCGGCACGAGAGAGAAGCTGATTCCCAACAGGATGATGGCGGCGTATGCGAGAATTACCGATTTAGCCACCGGAAGCACATAGGCGAATGTGGCATGGCAGGCGATCATGAGAATCGATCCGAAGATAAGCATCGTGGCTCCTTTTCCCTTGCGGTCGAGATAATTGCCGAGCACAGGAGTGATGGCGGCCGCACCGAGCGGGAAGACGAAGAAAATCAGTCCGGCTTCCTCCTCTGAGATTCCGAGGTTGCACTGGAGCATCAGTCCGGCATAGTTTTGGAAGGGGAAGATTGCGGAGTAATAGAGCACGCAAAGAAGCGACACGATCCAGAAGACTTTCGAGGTGAAGATATATTTAAGGTCGGAAATCTTGAAGGGGTCGTCTTTCTCTTCAATGTCGCCGGTCTGCTTCTCAAGCGCTTTGTCCATAAAGGCATAGACAATGAAGCAGATGAGGCCGATGCAGCAGAGCAGAAGCGCGAAAGCAACAGGACGGGCAACGTCGATAGTGCCGCCGAGCTGAACGATCCAGGGAGAGCCGAAGAAAACTACGGCAACACCGATTCGGGCGATAGCCATCTCCACGCCCATGGCGAGTGCCATCTCTTTGCCCTGGAACCATTTCACGATACCTCTCGAAACCGTGATACCGGCCATCTCGATGCCGCAACCGAAAAGCATGAAGCCGAATGTGGCCAATTTGGCCGATGCAGGCATGCCGTCGACCCACGGAGTGATGTTCCACCAGGCATCGGGAAGATTCAGGATTCCGTCGAACGCCGATTTAAGAGAACTTTGCTCGAAGGCATCGGTCATGGCATACCAGTTGACCGCTCCGCCTAAAACCATGATGGCTCCCGACAGGATTGCGGTAAACCTCACTCCCATCTTGTCGAGAATGATACCCGCAAAGATCAGGAAGAAAACGAATACGTTAAGGAATGTCTCCGATCCAAAAAAGTTTCCCCATGTGGTCGGGTTCCATCCCTTTTCTGTCTGCACGTAACTCTGCAGAGGAGAAAGCACATCTACGAACACATAGCCGAAAAACATTGCCGAGGCCAGGAGCACGAGCGCCGTCCAGCGCACGCCTGCCTTGTCTCTCAGCAATTCTCCGACTTTGGCGGATGCCGATGAATTAGTTGCCATTTTGTTTCTATGTTAGGTTGATATTTCTTTCGTCGAGTCTCTCCGGATGCCGTTTTGCCTCCTATTTACCGGCATTTAGGAATCGGGATGCCTTTTGCAAAGGCAAAATTACAAAATTCTGACTTTCTTGCAAATTTTAAAGACTATTTATTCTCCCCTTTCGCGGTTGGTTCGGTTGCCGGGGCTTCCGAAAGGAGCACTTCCACTCCTGCTTTCAGCCCTTCGGGATCAGCCCCGACGAGCATATTGACCTCTTTACCATCTTTGTTAAGGAAGATGAAAGTCGGGAGCGCTTCGACCTGATATTCCATCGCCTTGTCGGGATTCTTGTCGACGTCTATGCTGACAAAGTTGATTTTCCCTTCATATTTTTCGGCAAGTTCGTGGAAAACCGGGGCCATCTGGCGGCACGGTCCGCACCATGTGGCGTAGAAATCAATTACGGTCGGAAGATTCTTGTCGATGTCGAGCGGCTGTTTATGTTCGGCTTCCACCACGACATCTTCCGATTTCACCGCGTCTGTTTTGGCAGCCTCCTGATTAGTTTCCTCAGTCTTATTTCCGCTGCCGCAGCTCCCTGATGCGAGCGTCGACATGGCAAAACATGCCATCACTACCTTCAGAATTTTCATGATTTAGCTATTTAAAAAGGCGGTCTCGGATAGGGAGACCGCCTTTTTTTAACGGATATTTTTTACTATTTGTTGTCTTATTCCTCTGTTCGATCAGTTGATCTCCTTGTTGTGCTCGAGGAGAAGAGTCATCGACGGACGGTCGCAGATCTCGGCCGGGCCGAAATACTGGATCGGGCCGGGATACTGATAGAGCGTGTTTAGCGCAAGAGTCTCGCGCATCGAGGCGAACTTGAGGTAGGGACGGCCGTTGAGGTTCACGAGAGCCTTCTGGATCACAGGTTTCATCTCTCCCTTGCGGCGCTCCATGTTCATCATCATGGTGATAGGTATACCGCCTGCCACCCAGTTCTCAGGTTTCTCGGTGAGGTTGCGCACGCTCGACATGTAGCCGGTCAGACCGGAGTTGATCAGCATGGCGGCGTTGTAACCGAGCGAATATGTATAGTCGGCGTCGAAGTTGGTAGGATCGGCGCAGCGGCCTTCATAACCGAAGAAGTGGTGCTGGGCGTTGAACTTGCCGGAATATTCTCCTGCTTCTGCCATCTCGTCGAGACGTTTTGCAACCATCTCGGAGAGGAGGCTTTCTGTCTCGATAAGCGATACCTGAACGTTGCCGTGGCTGTCGCGGTCGAGGCTGAGCTGGAGGGCGATGTTCTTCGGCAGACTCTTGTAGAGATCAGCGTTGGCCGGCGAAAGGTAGCTGTGGATGAGGCGGAGTTTCTCTGTCTCTTCAAGCGAGGCAAGTTCCTCGTTGTGCTCTTCGATCACGTCGTTGAGCTCGCTGATAAGCTTCTTCATCGAGGGGATGAACTCGATGAGGCCCTCGGGGATGAGGACTGTTCCGAAGTTCCAGCCGAGTTTCGCACGCTCGGAAATCACGTAGCAGATGTAGCTGACGATGTTGTCGAGAGTCATGCGTTTTGCCTGAATCTCTTCGGAGATGAGGCAGATGTTCGGTTGTGTCTCGAGGGCGCACTCAAGGGCGATGTGAGATGCCGAACGACCCATCAGCTTGATGAAGTGGTAATATTTCTTTGCGGAGTTGCAGTCGCGCTGGATGTTGCCGATCACCTCGCTATAGACCTTGCACGCTGTGTCGAAACCGAACGAGGTCTCGATCCATTCGTTTTTAAGGTCGCCGTCGATTGTCTTGGGCACACCGATAACCTGCACGTCAGCACCGATATTCTTGTAATATTCTGCCAGAACTGCGGCATTGGTGTTGGAGTCGTCGCCGCCGATGATCACGAGAGCCTTGATGTTGAGCTCTTTCAGGATCTTCAGACCGGAGTCGAACTGGTCGGGATTCTCAAGCTTCGTGCGGCCCGAACCGATGATGTCGAAACCACCCGTGTTGCGGTAATCCTTGATGATGCCGGCCGTGAGCTCCATATACTGGTGATTGATGAAGCCGGCAGGGCCCATGAGGAATCCGTAGAGACGGTTCTCTTTGTTGAGGCTCTTGAGGCCGTCGAAGATACCGCTGACCACGTTGTGGCCGCCGGGGGCCTGACCTCCCGACAGGATGATGCCGACGTTGAACGGCTCTTCTACGCGTTCGGGATTGTCGTTGTGCTCAAACTCAACCACCGGCATGCCGTAGGTGTGAGGGAAAAGCTCTTTGATTTCTTTCTGGTTGGCAACCGACTCTGTAGCCTCGCCTACCTTGACCTTAACGGCTCCCTGTAGAACTTTAGGAAGCTTGGGCTGATATTCGGCCCTTACTCTCTGAAGCGCACTTTTCTTCATTTCTTTATTTTGCTTTTACTTACGTTCCTTATTGAAAGATCTGATAACCAAACAATTGCAATTTCAGCGCATTTCCGCGCCGACAAACTTTGGGATTCTGCTGCAAAGTTAGTGAAAATTTTGCAGTTTCGGGCCTAAATCATATAAAAATTTCACCTTTCCGAGTGCTTATTTTTACTCTCCCTGCTGCTCTCCGCCCTGCTGCTCCATCAGAAAGCGTTCGGCTTTCTCGAGATCGGCGGGCGTGTCAATGCCGATGGTGTTTTTCTGAGTCAACCCGACTTTGACGCGATATCCGTTGTCCAGCCAGCGGAGCTGCTCGAGACTCTCGGCTTTCTCGAGAGCTGAGGCCGGAAGTGCCACTATCTCGCGCAGTGTCTCCGCCCGATAGGCATATATGCCGATATGAGTGTAAAAATCAGCCACTTTCAGCCAGTTTTTCCAATCCGTCTTACGCACATAGGGGATGATGGAGCGCGAGAAATAGAGGGCTTCGTTTTTCTTCGAGAATGTGAGTTTGACCAGATTTGGATCGAACAGGGCGTCGAAGCCTTCCTCTTTGTCGAAATGCATGGCAAGCGTGGCGATTCGCGTTTCCGGCTCGCGCTCGAATAAGTCGGCGAGAGTGCGGACCTGCTTCGGGTCGATGAAGGGTTCGTCGCCCTGAACATTGATCACCACGTCGGCGTCGCTCCGGAGATTGCGGTAGGCCTCCTCCACCCTTTCCGTGCCGCTGCTGTGGTCGGGCGATGTCATCACAGCCTTGAAGCCGGCGTGCTCCACCGTCGAAGCTATCCGCTCGTCGTCGGTCGCTACGGCAAGGTCAAAGCCTGTTTTGGCCACCTGACGGCACACTCTTACTATCATCTCTTCGCCACATATCTTGGCCAACGGCTTCCCGGGGAATCGAGATGATTCGTAGCGAGCCGGTATGAGAACTAAAAATTTCATTGCATTCTGTTGATTTGTTTTACCTCATTCTACAGCTTGACTATCCGGCTGTCTATGCAGCATGATAGCGCATGGTTTGTCACCCCCCTGCCATGAGGTTTTCCGACCGCAAAATTAAGCATTTTGAGCCGCATTAGAAAAAATTTTATATCCAAAATTTGGAAGATGTCGGATTTATTACTAACTTTGCAACCGCAAAAGCGAAACAAAGGGTGCCATGTCCGAGTGGTTAGGTACCGGTCTGCAAAACCGTTTACACCAGTTCGAATCTGGTTGGCACCTCCAAAGATCCTGACTATCAGTCGGGATCTTTTCTTTTTATATCTGATTCAGAACAACCGGTCCGGGCTAATTCCTACCTTCCGTGATAAGCGTCAGGATTCATCAAAACGGGCCGGCGAATTTGCTTTCGCCGGCCCGTTTTATCATAATCTGATTCTCTCTTTATCTGACAATCTTTTTGTTTTTACGCGATATGTAGAGCCCCGGTGCGCCGGTGTCACCGACGCGGGTTCCGTTGACATTATACCATACCTCCGCCTCGCTTTCGGCGGGATCTGCATATATGCCGTCGACAGCCGAATCGTCGGCGAAACTGCAGAGCGTCTTCAACGCCGCAGTTGCCTTTCCTGTAGTGCTGTCAAACAGCGGCGCGTTATACCATCCCGATAACGAAGTGCCGTATGCGTTATACTCCATCCACCACCAGAATAACCCCGTGACACGCGGATATTTCAACAATTCATCCTCAAGGTCTTTCACGAATTTATCCTGACCGGCATCTGAATAAGGCCAGGTAGAGGTATTGTTGACCGTGGTGCCGGGCACTTCCCATTTGTAGGGATAACCGGTCTCTACGATCATTATATCCTTGTCGAAGGGCTCGAGTGCCTTGAGTGCCTTGTCGAGAACCGACAGCGAACCGTGGAAGTAGGGATAATAACTCAAGCCGATGATGTCGTAATCAATGCCGAGGCGTTCCATTTCGTTGTAGAAATTGGTCTGCACGCCGGTGTTGCTTACCCGTTCGGTATGAATGATAATCTCAGCTTCCGGACATTCTTCACGACATGCCTTGATGGCATTGTTGAGCAATTTGCCGAATCGCTCCCAATTGGCTTTGCTTCCCATCAGCGCCTTTTTGGGATTCTTGGTCCCGTAAGGTCCCCACAGCATTCCGTAGCTGATCTCGTTTCCGGGTTGGATGAACGTCGGCACGATTCCGTTCTCCTTCAGCGTCTGCAGAGTCTCTTTGGTGTAATCATAAATCTTCTGATAGAGTTGCTCGTCGGTAAGATCTTTCCAGTCTTCGGGCGTCCACTGCTTTGCCGGGTCGGCCCAGGTGTCGGAATAATGGAAGTCAAGCATCAGGTCAAAACCGTCGTCGACTATCCTCTTGCAAAGAGTAACGATATAGTCGAGCGTCTGGCAAGCGTTAGCATCTTTGTCGCTACCCTTATATTTCGCCGGATCAACGAAAAGCCTGACCCTCATCGCATTCATTCCCTCTTCTCGCAGAAAGGGAAGAAGATCTGAAATCGGTTTGCCGCTGTGGTCTTTATATTTTGCCCCGGCCTCTTCATATTCGGGAAGAAGCGATATGTCGCCTCCTACGTAACGCGGCGAGGCATAACTGATTCCGGTCCCAATCAGAAAGGCCGCAACAATAAGTATGAGTTTTTTCATGTTCATATCATTTATAGCGAACTGATCTATTCTCGTTTATAGCAACGATATCTAATTATAACGCGAATAGATCTCTACGCCAAGTTTTTTCGCTTTCTTAATATCTTCGGGATTTTTAGGATCGACTCCATATTTCGACAACGGCGGGATCACAACTTTTGTTCCGGGACGGATACGGTCGGGATGTCCGAGTATCTTGCTGTTTTCTTTATAGATATATGGCCAGAGATTATAGTTGCCGTAATGATCTTTGGCCATGGTGGTGAGATAGCGTGTTGTCGAGATGGTGTCGTAAACCTTTTTGTCGGAAGGGGCAGTCGGAACAACATCCTCACCGTCAGCATTCTCGCTCCCGCTATTTGCAATCGCTTCGTCACCTTCCTGATTGGCGGCAACTTCCGTAACATCGGCCGGATTGCCCGACGCATCCTGCTGACCGGCCGCATTAGCTTGTGCTGCCGGTTGCTGTTCTGTTTTCTCCGCATTGGCCGTAGCAGAATCCTGCTGTTTTCCGCCATTATAGTCAAAAGGAAAATGCAAAATAAAGAGCAGGATAACGACTGCCAATGCTGTTAGGGCGCACCCGGAGGCAAACCCTATCCAGAAGCGGCCTCTCCGTCTCGGCGGAAGCGCCACAGCCTCCTCGTCAATCATCTCAGCAGGCTCAGCCTCAACTTCCGCAGCGGGTTCATGTTCCGCAACAGGTTCATATTCTGCAGCAGGCTCAGGTTTCGCAGCAGGTGCAGGTTCAACCTCTACAACCTTCTCAGCAGGTTCTGGTTCTGGTTCAACTTCGACCTCACTGGCTTTTACAGGCTTCTTGGCCCCGACTTTAACTGTCGCTGCTTCGATTTTTTCTACTTCTGCTTCTGCCTTAGCCGCTTCTGCCTCCGCCTTAGCGGCCTCGGCTTCTGCTGCTTCTGCCTCAACTTCTGCTTCATCTGTTTCCGTCTTTGCTGCCTCAACTTCCGCATTGGCTGCCGCCGTTTCCGTCTTGGCTGCGTATGCTTCCGCTTGGGCGGCCACCGCTTCCACTTTCTCTATTTCAGATTCTGCGGGGATTTCGGCTTTCTGTGGCTCGGCCTCAACAGGATTCTCCTCCAGCATTCCCTCTTCAGGCGTTTCGAAATCTTCATCATCCATTAGTTCCACCGTCTCAAACATGTCAAACGGGGAGTTGACCTCCGCCGCCATCTCTTTCGAGGGGTTGAACACGATCTTTTTATGCGACGGTATCAGATTGTCTTCTCCCGTGCTGACATTGACACTCTTCCGGGCCTCGACAACTACTGTTTTGAAAACTCCGATACCTTTTATCTTGACGCTCTTCCCTTTGCTCAGGGCATCTGCCACTACGGCAAAAAACTCTTTGATAAATTCTTCCGATTCTTTTTTTGAATCGGCCGTCTTGGCGGAAAGAAGGGTCACGAGCCCGGGAAGTGATATTTTCTCATTCATGTCTATCCGTTTTTTTAATTATTCCCCGCTCTCGCCGGCGTTTCTGATTTTCTGCTTTAAAAGGGCTGATGGCTTGAACACCACCGACAGCTTCGGGGGCACGAGTATGCGCCGACCCGTAGAAGGATGAAGCGTGACACGTTCGAGCCGTTTCTTCTGTTCAAACGATCCAAACGTGGGAATGGCGACCGAATCGCCGTCGCGCACAGATTCGGCGATGACTTCGCCGAGACTCCGCACAAGAAACTCAACCTCTTCCGGCTCGCGGCCGATGTTGGCTGATATGATAGAGATGAGTGTTTTTGAATCCATATAAAATAATTGGCAAACCGATTGAATTCCGAAATGGCAAACCATCACAAAATTACGCAAAAAAATCGATATAAAAAAACGGAGGAGGCCAATCGGTCTCTTCCGTTATGACTTATCTTCCTAAGAAATAATTTTTTATCTCAGCTTGAGCACCTGGCCGACTTTGATTTTGTCGGTGCTGCTCATATTGTTGAGCCTTCTCAGCGTTGTGGCCGAAATACCGTTGCTCTTCGCGATGGCCGAGAGAGTGTCACCGCGCTTCACGGTGTAGGTTGCGCGTACGTTGGTAGCGGCTTTATACGGATTCTCACGCTCCGATTTTGCAAGGTTGCGCGAGGGGGAGTAATTGCGCGCCTGCTGATAGGTCGACTTTGAGAAGGTATAGGTGTCGGTGTGAGTGGTATGGTTGGCGAAGTCGAAGATCGCATTGGGATTGATTGCATATCCCATAAAGCGGGTTTCGAAGTGGAGGTGCGGGCCGGTGCTGCGGCCGGTGCTTCCGCCGAGCGCGATGGGCTGTCCGGCTTTCACCGACTGGTTGGGCTTCACGAGGAAGCGGTTGAGGTGGCCGTAGACGGTCTCCAGTCCGTTGGGGTGGCGGAGGATCACGTAGTAACCATATCCTTTGGCCTCATAGTTGGTGAGGCGCACTTTGCCTTCGAAAGCGGCGTAGATTGTGTCGTTAGAACGGATGTGAAGGTCGACACCTTTGTGCATGCGTCCGAAACGGGCGCGGTAGCCATAGTTGGAGTTGACCTTGCCGGGAACGGGAATGTAATATCCCGTCACGTCGATCACTTTGCTGTCGGGCACTTCCGATTCGCGGAAGGGGTTGACACGCTTGCTGTTCCATCCTTCGGTGTAGATGTCGAGCTCCGGCTCGATGTCGTCGATCAGGTCGATAAACGAGCTCTTTTCTACGAGGCGGATTTTGTCGTTGGATGAACCCTGATTTGCAAGAAGCTGCTGATGAGCCTGCGAATGGGGATTTCTTGATTTGATTGTCTGGGCATTGGCTCCGAACGCGGCCAGAGCCGCGATCATCGCGCTATACATTATCTTTTTGAAATTCATCATCATCTTTTGTTAGTTCATTTAACTTCGTCGTCGGCATAGATAAATTTAAGATTGTCGGGAACGTAGTCAAAGATTTCTTCAGGCTTGAAGAATCGCGCGATCTCCGTCTTTGCGTTTTCTACGGAGTCACTCGCATGGATGATATTGAGCGAACCGCTCATGCAGAAGTCGCCTCGCAGTGTACCGGGAGCTGCCTTGCGCCCGTTGGTGACACCGACCATCTCGCGGAAAACTCCTACGACATCGACACCTTTCAGGCACATCACGATTACCGGACTTGCAGTCATCGATTCAACTATCGAGGGGAAAAACGGCTTGTCGACCAGATGAGAGTAATGCTCGCGGAGAATCGGCTCGTCAAGCTGGATCATTTTCATTCCGCAAATGATCAATCCTCTCTTCTCTATTCTTCCGATGATTTCGCCGATAAGGTTACGTTCGATGCAGGAAGGTTTCAATATCACTAATGTCTGCTCCATGCTTTTGGTAAACATTTTTTAAGATTTTGCCTCTTTGGCACTCTCAAAGTTAAGCATTCATCTCCTTAATTTCCAACTTATTCATGTTATTTTTTGTAAAAACGCTGTTTTTTATTTTTTATTCCATCCTTAATTCAATATGACTGACGGAGTTAGGGCGTTTTTATGTTTTACAACATATTTCTAAAAATTATTGCACAAGTCCCAATTTGTGTGCAAAATTTGCGAATTTCATGTGTTAACGAATGTTAACCCAATTTTAAATTCCCCATAATAAGATATTTACTGATTCGGCCCGAAATGCGACATATCGGATATTATGGCGACAATTCCGACAATCGCATCTCTCTCCATTAATCGCTACAAATGAACAATCGCGATTCCCGGTTGTAAAGATTATATCCACTAAACCCTTGCAAAAATGATTCCACTTAATTTCATATCTTCTTTCCTCTGCTCGGTTCCTGCAAAAGAGGTGGCTGGAATGGCGGTCCACACCGATCCCGCCGCTACCGAGAGTTACTATAAAATCGCCCGGGTTCTGATGGACCTGGTGCGAACGTTTCTCGGCTGGTTTGGCGCGGAGCACAACCAGACTCTCTTCATCTGGCTTTACGCTATCTTGGTGGTGGCGGTTGCCGCTGCCGTCGGCGAAATGCTGAAATGGATCGTCGTCGCCGTGTTGCGAGGTCTCTCTCCCCATGTGAAGTCTAAATTCTACAAATATCTGGTCCAGAACCATTTCTTTATCAAGGCATGCCGAATCATACCGCCAATCCTCTTCCTGATACTAATCCAGTTCACCTTTAACTTCCACGACCACATTCTGCTATGGGGCACCAAGTTTTCATGGATCATGATCGCTTGCTGCCTCGCCCAGACACTCTGCTCGCTCAGCGACGTGATATGGCAATCGGTCAACGAACGTGAAAACAAACGGCATCTCCCGCTCCGGGGAATACTGGAGGTGGTGAAACTTACTATCTGGATCATCTGCATCATCGTGATCGTAGCCCTGCTCGTCAACAAGTCGCCCGGCGCACTCCTTGCCGGTCTCGGTGCTTTCGCCGCCGTATTGATGCTGATCTTCAAGGATTCGATTCTCGGAATCGTCGCCGGCGTTCAGCTCGCGGAGAATGATTCGCTCCATGTCGGCGACTGGATCAGCATTCCCAATAGCGAGGCCAACGGCATTGTCGACAATGTTTCGCTCACTGAGGTCAAGATCATCAATTGGGACAAGACCGTTTCGACTGTGCCTCCCTACGCACTTATCTCCGGCGGATTCAAGAATTTCCGCAACATGCAGGAGTCGGGCACTCGCCGAATCCAGCGGTCGTATATGATCGACGCCGACAGCGTGGTGGAAACAACTCCTGAAATGCTCGACGAGTTCAGCAAAATCCCGCTGATGAAGGATTGGATTGATAAGAAAAGAGCCCAGAAGGAGGCCGGGAAGGTGGAGGATGTCAGCAACAGCGAGGGATTGGCCGACGGCACAATCGATACGAACCTCGGAATGTTCCGCGCTTACGTGCTGATGTATCTGCAGCAAAATCCGAACATCGACAAAAACAGTTTCTGTTTCGTCACGACATTGGCGCAGACGGCCTACGGCATTCCGCTTCAGATCTATTGCTTCACCACTACTTCGGCCTGGGTGGCCTACGAAGGTATCCAGGCGGCCCTCTTCGAACATCTCGCCGTGATGCTCTATAAATTCAAGCTATATGTCTACGAGAGCGCTTCAGGCCGCGACACACTCATCGACGGCTTCATGAGCCCGGGAAAGAACCCGGCTTCGGTTTTGGGTATACCCTACCCATTCTTCAACGGAAGCGGCACGCCGATGAATCCCGGCATTCCTACCGAAGGAGTCTACCAGAAATAATCTGGATTCTCACAGTTCAGCCATATACAAAAAATGTCATCGGCAGACCGATGACATTTTTTGTATCGTAGCGTGTTGATTTATTTCATGCTGTTGACGGCCACCCTCAGGATGGTGAGGTTTTTCAGCAATTCCTCCACCCGGCTGAGTGGAAGCATGTTGGCCCCGTCGCTCTTCGCTTTCGAGGGGTCCTGATGGGTCTCCATGAAAATGCCGTCGGCGCCGACTGCAATTCCGGCCTTGGCTATCGTGGAGATGAGCTCCGGTTTGCCGCCGGTCACTCCGCTGGCACTGTTGGGCTGCTGAAGCGAATGGGTGATGTCGAGGATCACAGGGCATTCGCAAACTTTTTTCATCACCGGAAGCCCGCGCATGTCGACCACCAGGTCGCCATATCCGAAGAATGTACCTCTCTCGGTGACGGCCACTTGCGGATTGCCCGATTCGGTGACTTTCGCCACGGCAAAGGCCATTGACTCGGCGGAAAGGAACTGTCCTTTCTTGATGTTGACCATTTTGCCTGTGCGGGCCGCCGCTATCAGCAGGTCGGTCTGGCGGCACAGGAATGCCGGTATCTGGAGGATATCGACATATTCGGCTGCCATGGCGGCCTCTTCGGCGCAGTGTATGTCGGTCACCACGGGAATATCGAATGTCTCTCTGACTTTCCGGAGGATTTTGAGTGCTTTCTCATCGCCGATTCCGGTGAAGGAGTCGAGACGGCTGCGGTTGGCTTTGCGATATGACCCTTTGAATACGTAGGGTATGTCGAGTTCACTCGTGATGCGCACGAGCTTTTCAGCAATGTCAAGGGCCATTTCCGCCCCTTCTATCACGCAGGGACCGGCCAACAGGAAGAAGTTGCCCGATGCACTGCCGCTAAGATAATTTATGATGTCGTTTTCCATTTTCTTTTAAATATTAATTCCGGCCATATTCCGACGGGATTTGCCATTAGCACTTATTCCACTCCGCAGGCTGTAGGCGTCAGGTTGTCGAGCACGTGGACCGCTGCCACGGCATAAAGCGCCGCTGTCTCGGTGCGCAACCGGGTGTTGCCGAATGTCACCGGCTGGAAACCGCATTCCACCGCCAACTTGACCTCTTCGGGAGAGAAATCCCCCTCCGGACCGATCAGGATGGTGATGTCCTGCTTCCCGTCATAATTTCTTGCAAATTCTTTTCGCGGATAATCTTTGTCGCAATACCCCATCACGCGCACCGGCGTGTCGCAGCTTTTGATAAAGTCTTTGAATCCGGTGAGCTCGGATGTCTCGGGGAGTGTTGCCTTTAGACTCTGGGTCATCGCGGATATTGCGATTTTCGCGATCCTTTCCCGTTTGAGCACTTTGCGTTCGCTGCGGGCGCACTGCAGGAACACGATCCTGTCAACTCCCATCTCCACGGCTTTCTCCACGAGCCATTCCATCCTGTCGATGTTTTTGGTGGGCGCCACGGCAAGGGTGATCCGCGGAGTCCATGCCTGAGGTTCTTCGCTGCGCGACAGAATCTCAACAGTTGTTCCCTTCGGATGGGCGTCGGTTATAAGGCATTCGTATGAATACCCTTTCCCGTCGATTGCATATATTCTGTCGCCTTCACGCAGCCGGAGCACTCTGCAGCAATGCGCCGATTCCTGCTCGGGAAGTCGTCCTTCGGTTTCGATGTCGGGAGCGTAGAAGCGTATCATGCGAGTTTCTTATCCTGCTTCTCCTCTTTGAAGAATATCCAGAACAATATGGCGACCACAAGGGCGTAAGCGGCGAAGATAAGCCATGATTCGCGCCAGCCCTGAAGCTGCTGCACGGCGTCGAGTCCCGGTTTCATCACGAGTTTGTTGACCACGAACGTGCCGGCGAGGAACGTACCGATCGATGCACCGATGCCGTTGGTCATCAGCATGAAGAGCCCCTGGGCCGAGGAACGCTGCGCCGGGTTTGTGCGGCTGTCTACATAAATACCGCCCGAAACGTTGAAGAAGTCGAACGCCACGCCATAGACGATGCAGGAGAGGATGAGGAAGGTGATGCCGCCGGCGTCGGTGCCTCCGATGCCGAAAAAGCCGAACCGGAACACCCAGGCGAACATCGACATGAGCATTACGCCCTTGATGCCGAAGCGTTTCAGGCAGAACGGTATGGCGAGGATGCAGATGGCTTCGGCGCACTGCGATATGGAGATGAGCAGCGTCGGGTTCTGAGCCCAGAAACCGCCGGCATAACCGGGAACTTCATTGAAATGATAGATGAATGTGGAGCCATAGCTGTTGGTCACCTGCAGCGCCACACCGAGCAGCATGCTGAAGATGAAGAAGATGGCCATGTCTTTATGCTTGAACAGGGCGAAGGCGCGCAGTCCGAGGGCGTCCATGATTCCTGTGCCGGAGCTTTTCTTGATGGGGCAGGAAGGAAGAGTCAGACTGTAGAGGGCAAGCACAAGGCTGACGCCGCCGCAGACGATAAACTGCGTGTAGCTGTACTGGATCTCGGTGCCTCCGATCTTGATGAAATTGACCGCGATCTCGGCCACGATGAAACCGACCGTACCCAACGTGCGGATCGGAGGGAAGTCTTTGACAGTGTCGAGTCCTACCCTTTCGAGTCCGTTGAATGCTACGGAGTTGCCAAGTCCGATGGTCGGCATGAAGAAGGCCACCGACAGGGTGTAGAGGGTGAAGAGTTTTCCGAATTCAAGCTGGCCGGTTGAGGCAAGCATATCTGCGGCGCAAAGTCCGGCAGCTATCATGAAACCGCCCGCCAGCAGATGGCAGATGCTGAATGTGATCTGCGCAGGCACCCACCGGTCGGCCACGATGCCCACGAGAGCAGGCATGAAGATTGACACGAGTCCCTGCACTGTGTAAAACCAGAATACCTGACTGCCAAGACCATGGTTGGCGAGGAACATGCCCATCGAAATCAGATAGGTGCCCCAGACGGCAAACTCCAGAAAGCTCATCGTTGCCAGACGAACTTTTGTTCCCCAATTTCCCGTTGAAGAATTCTTTTTAGTTAGCTCCATATTAATCCGCGCTATCTTTGAAATTTCTATCTTAATGAAACACTTATTGAAACAGTTCGAAATGAACCGGGCCGAATCGAAAGCATCGCGCAGACGCCTCCGGCCTACCTTTTCAACTTACAAAGATAAGAATAATCGCCGAATATAAACCAAAAAAATGCCGTAAAACATTTCGTTAACCGCTACGGCTATAGAAATTGCAGCGCAATTATGGAACCGAATGGAATCGAAAATGAGGGTAAGCTGATTTATTCGGCGGCGTCGAGAAGCGCGAGTCGTGAGGTGACGCGGATTTCCGTTTCGCCGAAGATGCTTATCAGACCGCGGTCGGCAAGCCGCTGCATCTCGCGGTGGATATCTCCGTTTTTACTGCTGAAGATTTCGGCCATCCTCCCTTCAGTTGATATCAGTCTGATATCTTCGCCGCCCGAATCAGTGGCGAGCAAAACGAGCGATGCGAGTTGCCGTGCAAATGACTCCCCCACGAAAAGCCTCAGCACTTCGTTGCATTTCTGGCCTCGACGCGCCAGATAATTCAGACAGTTGATCTGGCAGATAGGATTGTTTTCAAGCAGACGCCTGTACTGCTTCTTAGTAAATTCCATCACACCGACACGCTCCGACACTGCGTATGCGTCAAAATTATAGCGATGGTCAAGGCCGAAAAGGGAGCTGAGGCCCAATACGCTACCACCTTCGATCACTTCGGTGACGCGCAATTGGCCTCCGGCCGCAAGCCTCTCAATCCGCAGCGAACCCGTCAGCAGACAGACCACGTTCGAACATAAATCATTACGACCCATCACGAGTTCACCATCATTGAATGTATGGAAATGAAGCGGTGTCTTCTCCACAAAACTGGAAATCTGGTCGTGCGAAACTCCCTTAAATAAAGGAATGTTCATCAGGGTCTCATACATCGTATTCATCGCGGCAGAATTTTATGTTAAATTTACTTAATTCCTACCATAGAAACGTAATCATCCGCCAAATTGTTGCAAACCCCATCAAAATCCGCATCCCAACAACATCCATCAATTAGTGATCAGTGATCAGTGATTAGTGACAGGCAGACCAGCTACTAATCACCTCAAGCCGGCCTACACACTACATACTACACACTATACACTGACTCAGAGCCCCGACGAGTCAACCCCCCCGGAAGAGCCTAACAATCAGCATAAACCCCAACAGGGTTTCCCTCCCGACAGCCCGGTTCACTTCCCCCTCAAGCAGGGACGACACCCCGACCGACAGGCCCACATATATCACTGTTCGGACGAAGGTCCGAACCATCCACACCCCCATTTCAAACAAAAATTCAAACTTTTTTAGCCAAAAATTTGGCAGTTCCGAAAATTATGCCTAACTTTGCATCGCAAAAGGGAAACAGAGCGTAAGTGAACGAAAGCGAAAACAGGTTTCCCGCAGCCAACCGGTCGATTAGTGTAGCGGTTAGCACGCCACCCTCTCACGGTGGAGACTCGGGTTCGAGTCCCGGATCGACTACTTTAAAAATCCGCAAGAAACTGATTATCAGTGCTTGCGGATTTTTTGTGCTTTATTTTGGCGTGATTTTGGCGTGATAATAGTTTCTAACAGTTTCTTTACGAAATTGATTTGATTAAAAATTTTTGTTTAATTTTGTAAAGGAATTACTAAAGGACGTATGGAAAAGGCGCGCGTGATTGACTCCTTCGGGCACGTGGGACTGACCCCTTTGGGCAAAATAAGATTGACCCTTGCGGGCGAAATAAAAATGACCCCTGTCGAAGCATCGGCAGGGGAATTTTTTTGTAGTTTTGAAACTCCTTGTCCTGGCACGGCGGGGATCAATCTCAAAAACTACAAGAATATCGAACCTACCTCTCGTCGTATATCAAAACCGTTTATAACGTGTCGTTCCGCGAATGGTTTGTCGATCTGCGCATCTCCTATGCCAAGCAGCAGTTGGTAAAGCATCCCGAGCTGACGGTGGCAGCCATCTCCGAGGCATCCAGTTTTCTTTCGCTCAGTCATTTCACAAAGATATTCACGAAGAAAGCAGGCTGCCAACCATCCAAGTGGCGAAAACAGTCCATTACGAACAGTTGAGCCAACTTGCTCTATCAACAATTTTATGCGCATTTCGCAAACCTCATCTTTGTCCTAACGTCAATTATTTGCTATATAACCAAAATAAACGGAGTAATAACCATGACCCGTCCTGAAAAATGTTGACTGGGATTTGTATTGTTAAATGTTAAT
>SAMEA3663118__coassemble_115_pt1 | contig 50283 bp, 42 predicted proteins | sample SAMEA3663118__metabat2_high_PE_005 | metagenome-assembled genome bin SAMEA3663118 (sample SAMEA3663118) | pig gut metagenome | biome: pig gut; feature: pig-associated habitat; material: faeces | place: Denmark | collected 2012 | reverse complement strand
CTTCCCGGCTGCTCCGCTTCCCCGCTGCTCCGCTTCCCGGCTGCTCCGCTTTCGGGCTGCTCCGCTTCCCGGCTGCTCCTCTTTCGGGCTGCCGGCTGCCGGGAGGGGGTTGGCTTGTTTGGCGTTAGCCACTTGAGGTGTTCGGGATGAAATCCCGAATGCAGTTAATAATAATTCTCCCGGCAATTTAGCTATGACGAAATCTATTTCCCCCCTTTCGAATTCTTCCGCCATGATTTGCGAGGATCTCCCTTGGATTCCTGATCCCTCTTCTCCGGCTCTCCGGGAGCCTGATCCCTCTTCTCCGGCTCTCCGGGAGTCCGATCCCTCTTCCCCGGCGCTCCAGGAGCCCGATTCCTTTTCTTCGGCTCTCCGGGAGCCGGATCTTGCTTCCACTGAGGTGGAGGCTTCTTTGATGGCTTGCGAGCCGACGCCTTTTTATTACAGGGAAACTATTCCCAACTTTTGGCGCCGAGACAAGAAGCATGACTATTACAAGCGTTGCATCTATATGCTGACCATGAGGAAGAGTGTCGGAATGCCTGATTTCTCCTCGATATCAGCGCGCGATGGCAATCCTTATAAGCCTTCGATATCCCTCTCTCAGATCGGCGCGATTGTCAATAATGAAATTCGCAATATTCCCCGCCATTTCTCCTCTGTAAAGCTATTTGATTATGTCGTTATGCCCGACCATATTCATATTGTCGTCTATCTTTCGGAGGAGGGGAAGCATCCGGGGGAAGTTGTAAAGAAATTCAAAGGGGAGTGTTCACGGGCATGGCAGCTCGCGCAAGGGCTTTCCGATGCTGAGGAGCTCGCGCAAGGTATTTCCGACACGCAGCAGCTTGCTCCGGTATTTATCAATGGATATCATGACAGGTATTCCCGCAGTCGGGAGCATCTTGAAACTATAAAGAGATATGTCCGCGACAATCCGCGTCGCCTGCTGATAAAACGCTTGTATCCTGAATATTTCCGGAAAAGGAGGAGGATTTCTATAGATGGCAAGATTTATGTGATGATAGGGAATCCGTTTCTTATTCTCCATCCCTTTATTTCGCAGGCGCTTCATTCATCGCGCCGATCATACGCCGATAATCGCAATGATTATGAGAAATGCCTGGCGAATATCGAGCGTGGCGGAGTTACGATCGGCACATTTTTCGCTCATCCGGAAAAAGAGCTCCGCGACAAGGCGATAGCAACCGGCGGATCGGTGATACTTATGCAAGGCAACGGATTCAATGACTTCTACGCTCCGCAACAGCCCTATTTCGATCTCTGCATGCAGGGGAGATGCCTGATTATTGGCGAAGAGAGATATCGCACATCGACCTCCACCGATATCCGCGAGCACAACCGCGCCATGAACGCCGTAGCCGCCCGCATCGCCTCCGGAGAAGCCATCCTTTCAAAACCGCAATAAATTGCGGCAATCGCAAGCCCAAAAATAAGCTTAAGGTGAAGAAACATCCGGCCGGGCGGGGTCTTAAACTCAAGTATGAGCAGAGCGGTTATTGGCGTTCTTCCCGCTTTTTGAGGAAGATCCGCAGGGCTATTATTATTGCGAGCTCGATGATGAAGACTATCACGAGGCGCGCTATTTCGCCTTGCGCTATGAGGTCGCCGCCATAGTAGAGGGTCATCGCTATCAGATAGATAAGCATCAGCGCGGGCAGCCATTGCGAACGAGGGATGCGCCTGCGTTTGCGGATAGGATTGCCGGCATCGTTATCCTTGTTGCTATTATCCTTTGTCTCCTGTTCAGTCATGGGCCGGGGGATTGTTCAGGCTGGGGTTGCTGATCAGCCTATAGTATTTTGATTTTTCGGCCACAAACGGAGTAGCCTGAAGATAATCGTAGATTTTTATGCAGGCGAGTGCGTCGAGGGCAGCATATTCCTGCTGGTGTATGGTAAGTTCCGAAGCCTCCCAGTTGGTGAGCCGCTGACCTTTGGAAATCCTCTGGTCGAAAAGAATGGCAAAGATTCGGGAAAGAGAATTGTCGATGATTCCGAAATCCTTGACATACGACTGCAGGTCGATAAAACCGCGCGGTACGAGCTTATAGACGCGGTGGAGATTGTGGAAATCATCATGGATGGAGACCCCGATTTTCAGGATGGCTTCGTTTTCGAGAATATCCCTGATTTCTTGGGGGAGTCCGATTTTATTAAGGCGGATAAGGAAGCAGCGCGACCGGGTGGAGAGCTGGAGCAGCGCCACATTATAGCTTTGCCCTTTGCGGAAAGAGGGTCGAGTTTCGGTGTCGAAGCCGATGATGGTTTCGGCTTTCAGCACGTCGGCAGCGATCCGGGCCGCTTCCGGAGACTCGATGACAGTCACCTCGCGGTCGTAGACGGCTGCAGGGAGTTCGGCAAGCTGCTCCTTTGTGATGCTTGCTCCCCACACTTCAGGCTGACTTTTTTCCGGTTGCGGAATTAATTTCTGACTGTCGCTGTTCATTTCATCGCGGGCATTTCCAGATAGATCGTTTCGGGGAAATGCGCCTGAAGCCATTGCTTGATATAATTCTGAGTGTCGGCGGCAATCTTTTTGTCGCTGTCGAAATATGTGTTGTAGACCACTGCGAAAAGCTCGATGTTCTCCCTGGCAATGGCATAGAGCGAGAGCAGCGTATGGTTGATCGATCCGAGTGTGCCGTTGGTGACGAGCACTACGGGTAGCTTGCGTTCGCGGATGTAATCGATGGTGAGATATTCCCCTTTGAGAGGGACCATCAAACCTCCGGCACCCTCCACGAGGACATGGTCGAACTGCGAAGCGAGAGTGTCGGTGGCTTCGTCGATACGGGCGAAATTGATCTCGCGGCCGTCGATTCTTGCTGCGAGGTCGGGGGAGCAGGGGTAGGAGAAGATCTCCGGGGCAGTGATGTGCAGACGGTCGGCGGCGAGAGTGCCGGTTCCCATAAGGCGGCGATGCACCTCTATATCCTCACTAAACTCCTGGTTGCCTGTCTGAACGAATTTCTGGGTAATGACGGTCTCTCCCTGCTGGGCTATGAGGCGCGCCATCCAGCCGGTGGCATAGCTTTTGCCGGCGTCCGTATCGATGCCGGTGACGAACAGCCTTGCTGGCCAAATTATACTATTATCTTTCATTAGTTTGCAAATTTAGCTTATTTTGGTCAGAGAGACAAATTATTGATGAATAAATTGCCCCGGAGTGTCAAATCTCCGGGGCAACTGATTATTGAGGGTCAATATGTTCGGCCGACATTGTCAAGCCTGGCAATTACCATGCGAACATAGGATATTCGTTCATCATCTCGTTGACTTCCTGGCGGACAGCCTTGATGGTCTCGGGATCGTCGGCGTTAGAGAGCACGCGGTCAATTAGGCCGGCGATAGTTTCCATAAGTTCCTCCTTTGCGCCGCGGGTTGTGATTGCTGCTGTTCCGAAGCGGAGACCGCTGGTGAGGAAGGGGCTGCGGGTGTCGTAGGGCACCATGTTCTTATTGGCTGTGATGTCGGCCTCCACGAGCACGCGCTCTGCCTTCTTACCGCTCATCTCGGGAAATTTCGGACGCAGGTCAACGAGCATGCAGTGGTTGTCGGTGCCGTCGGAGATGATCTTGTAGCCTCTCTTGATGAGAGCCTCTGCGAGGGCAGCGGCGTTTTTCTTCACCTGAATTGCATATTCCTTCCATTCGGGTTGGAGAGCCTCGCCGAAAGCGACAGCCTTGGCGGCGATCACATGCTCGAGCGGGCCGCCCTGCACGCCGGGGAAGACTGCGGAGTCGAGCAGAGCCGACATCTTCTTGATTTCACCTTTGGGAGTCTTCTTGCCCCAGGGGTTGTCGAAATCCTTGCCCATGAGGATCATGCCGCCGCGCGGACCGCGGAGGGTCTTATGGGTGGTAGTGGTCACGATATGGGCATGTTTCACCGGGTTCTCGAGCAGACCGGCGGCGATAAGGCCGGCGGGGTGAGCCATGTCGACCATGAAGATGGCGCCGATTTCATCGGCGAGGCGGCGGATGCGGGCATAATCCCACTCGCGGCTGTAGGCGCTGGCGCCGGCGATGATGAGCTTCGGACGCTCTGCGCGAGCCTTCTCCTCCATCTCCTCATAGTTCACGCGGCCTGTCTCCTTGTCGACAGTATAGCTGATCGGCTGGAACATGAGTCCCGAGAAATTCACGGGGCTGCCATGGCTGAGGTGACCGCCATGGCTGAGGTCCATACCCATGAACTTGTCGCCCGGCTGAAGCACTGCCATGAAGACAGCCATGTTGGCCTGGGCGCCGCTGTGGGGCTGAACGTTCGCCCATTCGGCTCCGAAGAGCTTCTTGGCGCGCTCGATGGCAAGGTTTTCGGCCTCGTCGACAACCTGGCAACCGCCGTAATAGCGGCGTGCGGGATATCCCTCGGCATATTTGTTGGTGAGGCAGGAGCCCATGGCTCTCATCACCTCGTCGCTAACGAAGTTTTCACTTGCGATAAGTTCGATGCCACGACGCTGGCGCAGATGCTCGCGGTCGATGATGTCGAACACTTCAATGTCTCTTTTCATGGTAGATCAGTAATGAAATTTAGATATATGGTTGTGTTTAAATTTGATAATTATAGTCTTCTCATGAGCAGGTCGGGAGAACCGGCCCGCAAAGAGATTTCATTCTATCTCTTAGCCACCGAAGTTGTCGTAATGGATGCTTTCGGGATCGACTCCGAGATTGTAAAGCATATTGTTGACAGCCTTGCTCATCGGGCCGGGGCCGCACATGTAATATTCGATATCCTCCGGAGCCTCGTGGTCTTTCAGATAAGTCTTGAACATCACGTCGTGGACGAAACCGGCCATGTATTTCACACCTGCGGCGTCGGCAGCCGGGTCGGGGCGGTCGAGGGCAAGATGGAAATGGAAGTTCGGGAAATCCTTCTCAAGCTGGAGGAAATCATCGAGATAGAACACCTCGTTGAGAGCGCGGGCGCCATAGAAATAATGCATTTCGCGGTCGCGGCAGTTGCGGGTGCGGAGCATCCACATGATCTGCGCGCGGAGGGGAGCCATACCGGCGCCACCGCCGACCCATATCATCTCAGCCTTTGAATTGACAATGGGGTGGAAGTCACCATAAGGGCCGCTCATCAACACTTTGTCGCCCGGTTTGAGCGAGAAGATATAGGAAGAAGCGACTCCGGTCGGCACGTCCTGGAAGCCGACCTGAGGTTTCGGCTTGAAGGGGGGAGTGGCGATGCGGACGGTCAGCATGATGCGGTCGCCCTCTTCCGGATAGTTGGCCATGGAGTAGGCGCGGACTGTCTCTTCGTCGTTTTTCGACTTGAGAGTGAAGAGCCCGAATTTCTCCCAGGCGGGGATATACTCGGCTCCGATCAGATCCTTGTCGATATCTTTGTCATAATCCATCTCATAGCGGGGGATTCGGATCTGAGCATAGCTGCCCGGCACGAAGTTCATGTGCTCACCCTCGGGGAGACGGACGATAAACTCCTTGATAAATGTTGCGACATTCTTGTTGGAGATAACCTCGCATTCCCACTCCTTCACGTCGAGGGCCGATTCGGAAACCTTGATGTCGAGGTCACCCTTCACCTTCACCTGGCAGCCGAGGCGCCAGTGGTCTTTCACCTGCTTGCGCGAGAAATGCACCGCTTCCGTGGGGAGGATATCGCCTCCGCCGGAGATCACCTGCACCTTGCATTGTCCGCAGCTACCCTTGCCGCCGCATGCCGACGAGAGATGCACGCCGTTTTCGCCGAGAGTGGCGAGAAGGGTCTTGCCGGCCTGGGCATGAAGCAGCTTCTTGCCATCATTGATGGAGATGGCGACTTCGCCCGAATTGACGAGCCAGTGCTTGGCCAGAAGAAGGATAATGGTCAGAACCAATACGATCACAAGGAAGATGAGGCTTGCTACAGCCACATTGTTCCATTGAATAGCATTTAGAATATACATTGTATTCTCGATTTCTTGATTAAAAAGCTTCGGGCATCCGCAGAGGATCAGAGTTTGATGCCGAGGAAGCTCATGAAAGCAATGCCCATCAGGCCCGTAATAATGAAAGTGATACCGATTCCGCGCAGCGGTTTGGGGACGGCGCTGTAGCTGAGGCGTTCGCGGATGGCGGCGAGGCAGGTGATGGCCAGAAGCCAGCCGATACCCGAGCCGGCGCCGTAGACAGTGGCTGTCCAGGCGTTGGTGAATTCGCGCTGCTGCATGAAGAGCACCGCACCGAGGATGGCGCAGTTCACGGCTATCAGCGGCAGGAAGATGCCGAGCGAATTATAGAGGGCCGGGGTGTATTTCTCAATCACCATCTCGAGGATCTGCACCAGGGCGGCGATCACGGCGATAAACATGATCAGGCCGAGGAAGGAAAGGTCGGCGTCGGCATACTCCTCGCCGAGCCAGCTCAGCGCACCGGGCAAAAGCAGATATTCATTGATACACCATGTGACCGGCAGCGCGATGATCAGCACGAAGCTGACCGCCACTCCGAGGCCGAAGGCCGTCTTGACGTTTTTCGACACGGCAAGAAACGAGCACATGCCAAGGAAGTAGGCAAATATCATATTGTCGATAAAAATCGACCGGATAAACAAATTAAGATTCTCCATTTCCTGAATGAATTGAGTTGAAGGGTTGCTCTTTTTAGATTATTCCTGGAGGTCTTTGTTTTTGGCGCGGTGCACCCAGATGATGCAGGCCACGAGGATCAGGGCCATCGGAGGAAGGATCATCAGACCGTTGTTCTGGTAGCCGGCGTCATACCACCACTGCGGGAACACCTGCATGCCGAAAAGCGTGCCGCTGCCGAAGAGTTCGCGGAAGAAGGAGACAATGATCAGGATGATGCCATAGCCGAGGCCGTTGCCGATACCGTCGAGGAAAGCGGGCCAGGGACGGTTGTTGAGTGCGAAAGCCTCGAGGCGTCCCATGATGATACAGTTGGTGATGATCAGGCCGATGAAGACCGACAGCGCCTTGCTCACCTCATAGTTCCAGGCCTTGAGCACCTGGTCGACGATAACCACCAGCGCGGCCACAACCACGAGCTGGACGATGATTCGGATCGACTGCGGGATGGTTTTGCGCATCAGGGAAATGATCACGTTTGCCAGAGCCAGCACGGCCGTCACCGAAATAGACATCACGATTGCAGGTTCCATTTTGGCCGTGACGGCGAGTGCGGAGCAGATGCCGAGCACCTGCACAATCACAGGGTTGTCTTTCGACAACGGGTTGACGAGTGGCAGAAATGTTTTTTTTAGATTCATTTGGCAGCCTCCTTATTCTCGCTAAGTTTCTTGAAATATGCTGTATAAGGCTCCAGAGAGTTCTGGAGCATTTTCTCCACGCCCTGGCTGGTGATGGTGCCTCCGCTGACGGCATGCACGAAGGCGCGGCCATCTTTCGGCTCCTTTCCGGCCTTGACGACTTTCACAGATTCGAAAGCGCCTGTCGAAGAGAAAATGTTTTTATTTTCAAACTGGTCTCTGAACCAGGGCTTTTCTATTTCCGCGCCGAGTCCCGGGGTCTCTCCCTGATGGGCGAAATAGGCTCCATAGATGGTATCGCCGTTGGTGTCGAAAGCCACATACCCCCAGATCGGGCCCCAGAGGCCCGCACCGTAAACCGGCACGATATATTTCACTCCTTTCGGAGTCTCGCATTCGAACACCGGAAGGAGGCGTTCGTCGGCAGGTTTCTTAACCTCCTGGGCGATCGAGCGGGTGGTCTGGAAAGCATCGCCGTCAAGACGGTCGCCTTTCGAATTGACCAGGAAGGCCGATTTGATATGTTCGTCGTAGATTTTAGCCACGTCCTGCCCCTCGGTGGGGATCAGGGCGGCGGAAAGGATCTGACGTTTGGTGTCGTCTTCGATGTTTTTCACCTGTTCGGGTCGGAGAGCCTGATATACCACCGAAAGGAGAACTCCCACAATGGCCACCAGCACAATCGAATAGATGATCGTATATGTATTTCCTTGTCTGTTCATCTCTTCGGGGGATTAGGAGTTTTTGACAGTTACGCGTTTCATGCGTCGGCGGATGTTGGCGTTGACCACGCACCAGTCGATCAGCGGGGCGAAGCAGTTCATGAGGAGCACTGCGAGCATCGCGCCTTCGGGATAACCGGTGTTGTAGCAGCGGATTATGATGGCAACGATGCCGATCAGGGCTCCGTAGATATATTTGCCTGTGTTGGTTCGGCAGGCGGTGACCGGATCGGTTGCCATGAAGACAATGGCGAAGAGGAATCCGCCGAGAGCTATCTGCTCAAAGGGAGGAATAAACGACACCGGATAGAGGGGCGACTGCCAATGGTAAGCAATGACCGACATCAGCAGGCCTCCGAGCACACCGGAGAGGATGATCCGCCAGTTGGCGATGCCGGTGAGAAGCAGGATTGCGGCTCCGATCAGGATGCAGAGCGTGGAGGTCTCGCCCCAGGAGCCGGGATAGAATCCGAAGAAAATGTCGCTCATCGAGAGGGGATCGCCGAGAATGGTGGTGATCTGGGTTCCTGCGTCGGAAGAAGCGATCTGTCCGAGCGGTGTGGCTCCCGAGTAAGCGTCGACAGCCCTCTGGCCGCCGAGCTGAACAAATACGTTGTCGCCGCTCATTTTCGACGGGTAGCTGAAGAAGAGGAAGGCGCGGGTCACCAGGGCCACGTTGAGGAAGTTATAGCCTGTGCCGCCAAACACCTCCTTGGCAAATATCACTGCGAAAGCCACGGCAATAGCAAGCATCCAGCAGGGAGTGTCGACCGGGCAGATCATCGGGATCAGAATACCCGACACGAGGAATCCTTCCTGAATCTCATGTCCTCTTAGCTGCGCCACTATGAACTCGATGCCGAGTCCGACGATATAAGCCGTCAGAATCTGCGGGAGCACGGCCCAGAAGCCGTAGAAGAAGAGCGCGAAGAAATCGCGGGAGGGGTCGCCGACAGCCATGAAATGCTGCAGGCCGATGTTCCACATTCCGAAGAGGCAGCAGGGGAGAAGGGCGATCACCACCGTGATCATGGTGCGCTTCGAATCGTTGCTGTCATGGATATGCACGCCCGACCGCGAGGTCTCGTTGGGCGTGAAGAGGAATGTGTAGAAGCCGTCGAACACCGAATGAAGCTTGGAAAACTTGCCTCCAGGCTCGAATTGCGGCTTGATTTTGTCTATTTTTCTCTTTAATCCTTTCACGATGAAAAAATTAAGTAATGGTTAATTCGTATGGATGAATTGGTTTGCTTCTTGCGGTCGAGAAGCCGGCGTCAGAGAGTCTCTTTGCGTAGATAGTCGAGACCTTCGCGCACTGCCTTCTGAAGTTCAATCTTCGAAGTGTCGACAAACTCGGGAAGAGCGAAGTCTTCGGGTGCCACCTCATAGATGCCGAGCTGCTCCATCTTTTCGATATCCTTGGCGAAAATCGCCTTCAGTAGAAATTCCGGATAAATGTCGAATGGGAACACCTTGTCATATTCACCGCTCATAATCATGGCGCGGTGGCCTCCTTTGATTCGGGCGTCGAAGCTGAACGGATGTTTGAGGCCCGTCAGGAAGGCGGGGAATGTTTTCTTGACGCTGTATTTCTTCGGATTCATCGAAGCCCAGCCCATGAACTCGTCGGCGTGGTCACCCTCGTCGATCACCGTGATCTGACGATAGGGGAAACGGAGCCATCCGGTGGCGGGGTCTGCCTTGATGCCGGTGAGGACATTGCCTGAAATCACGCGAAGATTACCCTCCTTCTCCTTCAGTTCTCCTTTGAGAAGCGTGGAGAGAGAGGCTCCGATTGTGGTCTTTACAAAATGGGGATTCTTTACATCGGGACCGGTGAGGGCTACGACGGTAGAGGCATCGAATGTGCCGGTTTTGGCGAAATGTCCGATTCGGGCTGCTGTGCGGGCATCGAGTGTCCAGACGGTTTCACCCTTGTTGACCGGTTTGATGGCCTCGATCTGAGTGCCGACATTTCCGGCGGGGTGAGGACCCTGGAATTCATAAACCTCGGCGACAGCCGAAGTAATCGCGCTTCCGGCGGGGACTGAAAGGTAGACCTTGCCCGATGTGAGCGAAGCGAGATAAGAAAGACCTGCTTCAAGATCGGCGGAATCGGCTTCGATGGCCGGCGCGAGGGGGGCTGAGTCGAAAGCGGTCACGAAAATGTCGCGGGGATTGTCGTCGATGGGCACGATGTCAAAGGGGCGCTGGCGCATGAAAGCGAAGAGCCCGCTCTTCTTCAAAGCTTCCAGTTTTTCAGCTGGCGATTTCCCGATGGCGGTTTTAAGGGAATCCTGCGTGCCCTCGCGCTTCACGGAGACAAACATGATTTTCCGGCGTTCACCGCGGTTGATCTCCTCGATCGTTCCCGAAACGGGGGAGACGAGTGCGAGCTCAGGCTGCTCTTTTGCCGCCATAAGCGGGGCTCCGGACTGGATATTATCGCCGGCTTTTACGAGCACCTTCCATGTATAGCCGGGGAAATCGTCGGGGATGATGGCGAAGCGATCGCTGAGATTGTCGGTCATGGTCGCACCGACTGCCTTTCCCTCAAGGGGAATGTCAAGGCCTTTCTTGATCCTGATGATTTTAGCCATTCTATATAATTACAATTGAATTGCATATTTTAGGCCGCAAACGGGTTGTGCCGCCTGCCGACGCCCACTTGAACTGCAAAAATACAAAAAAATGCAAATATTCCCAAAAATATGATGCGTATTGAGGAAATTTTTCCATAATAAAAATTAAGGCACCCGGAAAGGTGCCTTAATTATATGAGTTTTACAGAGCCGCAGTGGCTGCGCTGACTGGTTTAGAGCGAATCGGCAAACTTGCGAAGTTCCTCGTTGGAGGGGTCGATTTCGATTGCTTTGTTGAAAGATGTCTTAGCCTTAGCCTTGTCGCCGAGAGTGTAGTAATAGTTGCCGAGATAGATATACATATCCATGGCATCGTTCTTGGCGGCGTTGCTGGGCGCTTCGAGCGTCTCATATTCGGCGATCGCCTTCTCATAGAGGGGAGCGGCAGCCTTCTCGGCGCTGGCCTTGTCGGCTTTGAGTTTGGCGATGTCACCGCGCATCTTGTTGGGCTTGTAATAGCCGGGATAAGCCTCGGCAGCCTTGTTGATCACTTCCTCTTCCTCAGCGAGATACTGATTGAACTTTGCGGGATCGTTCTTGGTCTGTACGCCTGCATAGTAGAGGAAAGTTGCCTGCTGCACGAAATCGTTGTAGCCGGGTTCCTCGGTTTTCTCGATATAACCCTTGTATGCATTGGCAGCGGCCTCAAGGTCGCCCTTGTCGACATAGATCATCGAGAGCTGCTTGTTGAAGTTGGCGTTTTCGGGCATCTCCTTGATAGCCTCGTTGAGCACGTCGATAGCCTCGTCAATGCGTTTTGCGCGGTCGAGCTCGTCGGCGATCAGCGTATAGTCGATCGGAGCCATCTTGTTCACAGAGGGGTTAGCCTTGTGGGCAGCGTAGAGGGCCTCGGCGAGCGGAAGGATCTGCTGCTGCATTTCGGGAATCTGGGCAGCGTTCATGAACTGATAGCGCTGAGCCGTGAAGTTCTTCGGATTGGCGGCGAGGAGCTGGGTAGCGTAGTCGTAACCGTTCTTGTAGTCGCCTCCGTAGAAGAGGAGGAACGAGTAGCGGTCTTCGTCGCTCTTGAAGTGGCTCGGGTTCTTCACATACTGGCCGTAGAGCTCGGCAGCCTTCTTATAATCCTTCTTGTTATAGTAAGCATTGGCGAGCTCGCGCTGGCCGAGCGCCGAATTGGGATTTACGGAAAGAAGGTTTGTGAGCATCTTCACGGCGTAGTCGGGGTTGACCTGAGTGAAGAGGTTGGCATATTTCACGTAAGCGGCCGTGGCGTTGGGATCGTAGTTGGCAGCCATCTCATATTTTGCAGCTGCGCCGCCCCAGTCTTTCTTCTCTTTGAGGATATCGCCTTCGAAGAGATAGATTTCCGGGCTTTCGAGGTCATATTTGCGAGCCTTGTCGACAGCTTTGGTAATCTGCTTGGCGTAAACCACCGGGTCAACGGCGTCGTAAGCGCGTGCGATGGCGATTTCCACGCCGGGATCTTTCTTCGTAAGCTTTTCAGCCTGCTTGAAGAGAGTCTCTGCTGCTTTGGCATCGCCGTTCAGGAGCTGGATCCTACCCTGGCCAACATAGTTGTAGGGGTTGTCGGCGTCGGCTGCGATACCTTGCTCAAAATATTTGGCAGCGGCGGCATTATCCTTCTCGCCCAAAGCGATGAGGCCGAGGTAGTAATTGCTCACAGCCTTGTCGGTCTGCGGGTTGGAGAGGCTGCGCGTAAGCAGGTCTTTGGCGTTTTCGAGCTGGTCGGCCTTGTAATACTCGCGGCCTTCCTGATGGGTCTGCGCATTGGCCGCGAATGCAGCGGCGCCGGCAAGACACAGTGTGAATATACCTTTGAATTTCATATTGCGTAATTGTTATCTATTTTTCCTATCGGTTAGTTCTCTCGGGTTCGGAATTCCGACTGACATTGTCAGGTCGGGTAGATTTCCGATTTATCCTTTTGACACGGATCGGGAATGAAAGTTTATCCGATTCCCGGCTCACTTGGCTTTGCCTCCCGAGGGCACGAGCTCGACAACTCTTTGCGACACGTTGTAGGGAAGAATGCCTGTGAGCGAAATGATCTTCTGGCCTGCGAAACCGGTGACAAACGAGTAGAAACTGTTGAGCACGCTGTGTTTCGGAGAGGTAGTGATCATATAGACCTTTCTAAATAACGGATATTCTCCCGAATTAATATACACCTGATAGGGCTTATAGGCAGTCGGATCGAAATCGTTGGCCTCCGTCGGGTTGCTGACCTTGATCACGTTTACCTCCGTGGTGAGCTCAGTGGCGACAGTATCGTTCTGATTCTGATAATCTTCGTAACGCTGGTCCACAGGGACTTTGCGGGCTTTCTCGAGGTCTTCTCCGAGCCAGCTGACGCTGATTATTCCGAGCGCGCTTTTATCTTTTTTCACAAAATCAAACACGTCGGCATTGTTTTTCTGGGCGAAAGCGTTGGGGTTGTCGGAGATTTTTCTGCCGGCGGGGAGGAACTTGTCGCGCATATAGCTCACGGTCGACGAGCCGACATTATCGAACACGATCTTGATAGCCGTGGTGTCCTGGCTCACGAGCTGACTCCATCGGGTCACCTTCCCGTTGAGGATATCGCCGATCTCCGTCATGGAGAGCGAAGTCACGGGGTTCTCCTTGTTGGTGATGATGGCCACGGCGTCGACAGCGATGCAATGCTGGCGGGCGATGCGCTTATATTTGCTTTTGAGATAATCCACCTGCTCTTTCGTAAGCTCCTTGGTCACGATGATGCCTTGCGTATTGTCCGACATCAGGGTGTCGATAGCCTGCTGTTCGCTCACGAAGAAGGGGATGATCGACGACTCCGGATAGGAGAATTCAAACACTTCGATTTCCTCCTGAAGGATATTGCGGAAACCGTCATCGCAAAAGATAGTGGCGCTTCCTTTTGCATATTCGCCGCGTTTCACCTCGCCACATGATGAAACTCCCAGCCAAAGGATGGCTGAGAGCAACAATAGAGAATATTTTTTTATTTTCACAATTACAAAGATTTTTCGGTTAGAAATCGGCAGCCGTCATCCCCGGGGAGGGGAGAGGCATCAACCCCAGCCCTTGTAAAGACGGATTCCTCTCCACACGCCGTAGACGCAAAGGAGCGAACCGATCACGATGCTGATAGCCTGATTGTCGTTGAATCCGTTTAAAATAAACAGAACCCCGACTCCGAGATAAACAAGAATCATAAAGATTCCGAAGGCGATTCTTGCGCCTTTCGGAGACTGGGGCATGTTGTCAGAACTTCTCATAACTTTAATGTTTTTGGGTTTTATATTTTTAACAATTCACATCGCGCTATGTTCATCGCTCTGTTAAATTCCAAATGTAAAATTAATAAAAAAATCTAAACCGGAGGCAATGCCAAGGCGAATTAGCCGAATTTTTTATATCCATTCCCTCTTTTTCTCAGGTTTGGGTCGTCGGGCGAGAGGAGGCATAAAGGCAAGAGGGAATAAAAACAAAAGAGGGCAGACTCTCGAAGTTCTGCCCTCTTTCGATATGGAATCTAATCAATTATTGATTCTGGAGACGGAAGGTTACGGGGAGGTTGAAGTAGCTTCGCACAGCAACACCGTTGTTTTTACCGGGCTGCCATCTCGGCATCTTCTTCACCACTCGGATAGCCTCGCGGTCGAGGTCGCGGTCAACGCCCTTGACAACAGTAACGTTGCCGATCGAGCCGTCTTTTTCAACCACGAACTTCACGATCACACGACCCTGGATGTCATTCTGCTGGGCCGATTCGGGATAGCGGATGTTGTTGCTGAGGAACTTCATCAGCGCTCCCTGACCACCGGGGAATTCAGCCTGCTGCTCAACAGCCACGAAGATCTCTTCTTCTTTCGGCTTGGCCTTTTCGGGTTCAGGTTCTTTTACAACAACCTGCTCGTGCACTGCCTTGAACTTATCGGCATTGTCAGAACCCTCCTGGTTAACGACACCGCGGGCGGTGTTGTCTTCCTTCTGGGTATCCATATCCATAACCTCGTTTTTCACTTTGTCGGCGTCGACGATGGCGATCTGGGTAACCTGCACTGTGGCGAGCACCTCTTCGGGCACTTCCACTTCAGGCTGCTCATATTTCACCTCTTCTTCGGGCTCTTCCTGCTGCTCCTCCTGCTGCTCTGCGAGAGCGGCGGCCATCATGGCCTCACGCTGCTCCTGAAGAGCGAGGGCTTCCTGCTCGGCGCGGTAGTCCGACCATTTGTTGAGTCCGAGGATAAGGACGAAGATCACTGCCAGACCGATCAGCATATAGAGCATTGCCAGGTTGTGACGCTTGTCGCTGCTCTTGCGAATCTGATACGCACCGAATTCCTTATTTTTGTCGGCGAAGACAAGGTTACGCCATTCCGCCGATGTCAGATCTACATTTCTTTTAGCCATTTTTCTTTACTTGCTTTAAGTTTATAAATCCGACTTATTTATGATGACGGTTCTGATAATCGATCACCATAGTAGAATCCGCCTTGGTCATATTGTCGATCTGATATTTCGAAATCGAGTTGATCTGCATCTCGTCGAGCACTTCCACGAGCGAGCCGAAGCTTGCTTCGGGAGTCGACTTGATGATGATCACAGGTTTCGAAAGCTTCTCGTCTTTTCTGACTTTCGACGCAGCCTCATCATAAGCCTGCTGAGCTTTTTCGCGGCCCTCTTTGGTTTCGAGCGAGCCGAAACCGCCGTTGGCGTATTTCTCTTTCAGCTTGTTGATCTGCTCAAGCACATCCTTGTTACGCTTCTGGATAATCTCGCGGATTCCGCGGGCTTTTCCAGTTTTCTCATCGTTAGAAAGGAATGAAGTTTCCTGGAGATTGTTGTTTGCAGCCACGCTCTCGGGAGTTGTGCCGAGGCCTGCGTCGCCACCGGGTTTGCCAAAGTAATAGTAAACCACGGGAACAACTTTTCCATTAACAGTGTCCGCTTCCAGCGAGCCGACTTTTCTCTTGGCGTCGAGAATTATGGTGACGGCGTCGTCGGCCGAAGCCTGCGACATGTTCTCCTCATTCTGCACCTTCTCGTTGGAGGGGAGCGCTATTGTCAGTGTCTGGGATTTGATCATGGTTGTACAGAGCATGAAGAACGTGATAAGCAACATGTTCATGTCGACCATAGGGGTGAAATCGACGCGGATCTGCATCTTTTTCTGGTGGCTCTTGCCTTTGCCGCCACCATTGCCTTGCTGAACTTCTGCCATATCTTATTCTTCCCCTCCTTTCAGAGCTGTCAATAACGTGAATTTATTCATGTGAATGGTCTGGAGGTTATCCATGATCATGTGTACCACTTCGAAGGAAGTGTTCTGGTCGGCCTTGATAGCCACGCCGGTTCCATCTTTGATTTTGTCAGCGAGGACCGAGTTGTCGGTCTGACGCATTGCCTTCATCCAGATCTGGAACTCAGTGGGGGTAGCCTCATTGCTGTTCCAGGCCACGGGAATGCCGGTGTGTTTGCCTTCAGCTTCAAATTCGCCCTGCAGCCACTTGTCCATTTTGGTCTGGCCTTCCTGCTGGTCAGCAAGGTCGAGGAATTCGCCCATCTGCGACAGAGGCACACCGAACGAAGCCAATTTGCTGAAAGCGTATTTTTGCTTGTCTGTGAATTTTACCTTGTTCTTATGAGTCTCGTTGTAAATCTCGGCTGCGCGATCGAGAAGCGCCATGCGCATCTTTTCGTTACTCCAGTTGGCTGAAGTGTCGTTGTTCATCGTGAGCCAGACTTTACCCTCCGGGTTCACGAGCACCTGCACATAGTTGGTCTCCTGCACCTTTTCGGTCGAAACCGAAGGCGGGGTGATCACCGTGGCGGGCTCTTTGCTGAGGAAGGTAGAGGTCAACATGAAGAAGGTAAGCAGAAGCACGGTCACATCACTCATCGCCGTCATGTCGATGAATGTGCTCTTTCTTGCTATTTTTACTCTTCCCATATTAGCTATTTAACTTTAATCGGTTATTAAATTTGGTAGGTTTGACAGGCCCTCAATTATTTGTGGGTTGCTGCGAATGTAGCTACGATGCTGAAACCGATTTCGTCGATAGCGTAGGTAAGGTTGTCGATCTTGTTGGTGAAGAAGTTGTAGGAGATAACGGCGAAGGCACCGGTGCAGATACCGAAGGCGGTGTTCACAAGGGCCTCGGAGATACCGGTGGAGAGCTCTGTGGAGTCAGGCGAACCGGAGGATGCAAGAGCCTGGAACGACTTGATCATACCCAAAACGGTTCCGAGAAGTCCGACGAGTGTACCGAGAGTTGTGAGAGTAGCGATGATGGGGAGGTTCTGCGACAGACCCGGCATTTCGAGAGCTGTAGCCTCTTCTACCTCGTTGCGGAGGGTTGTGAGTTTCTGCTCTTTGCTGAGAGTCGTGTTGGCGTCCATCTCTTTGTAGCGAACGAGAGTGTTGTAAACAACCGATGCTACGGAACCCTTCTGGGTTTTGCAACGCTGCATAGCCTTGTCGATGTTGTTGTCGGCGAGATCAGCCTTGATGTCAGCGACAAACTTTGTGGTGTTGCCCTTGCCCGAAGCGGAGCTGATGGCGATCCAACGCTCGATCGAGAGAACGATAACGGTGAGAAGAAGAGTCATAAGGATAGGCACGATGAAGCCGCCCTTGTAGACTGTACCGGCGAGGTTGAGGGGATGACCGTCGGTTGTGCCGCCTTCGAAGTTGCCGGAGGCTCCCATACCGAAGATGTAGATGCAGACTGCTGCAACTGCGCATGCGCAAATCACGAGGAATGCGTTCTTGATGCCGCGAACGTTGCTGATTTTTTCCTCTTTTTTAACTTTGGCTGCTGCGGTGGGTTTGGGTGCCGGAGCCATAGGTTTCTGAGATTCCATACTCGTTTTGAATTTTTTGTTTAAATGATTATTAAAATGAGATTTAACTTTTTGTTTCGATAATTGCGCACGATTGCGAGACCTACGGTATCCGAGTCCTCATGGTCGTGTTTGGGTTGTTTTAATGATCCGATAACCGGGTCAGATGTTTTCAGGTTATTTCGATTTCTCTTTTACCTTGGATTTATGCGGCGCGGTCGCACTCTTGTGGTGTTGAGTCGCATGGCATTTGTCACCTTTTGGGTTCCGCAATGCAAAATTACTATTTTTTTTATACAATGCAATACCCCATTGAGGATTTTTAAAGATAAAGACTCAAAATTTCCTTTCATTAGCATAAAAAGATGGTGGATTTAGTGTTTTTCAACATATTTTTGTCAAAATGATACCATCATTGGCCGCCTTCGATTGGAAAAAAGGAAGCCGGCCTTCCGCAACTCGGAAGGTCGGCTTTTTGGGATTGCCGGATCACTGAGGCCGGCCGATATAGGGTTCGGGATATTAATCCTCCACAGCAGCCACGCCGGGGAGCGTCTTGCCCTCGATAGCCTCGAGAAGGGCGCCGCCGCCGGTGGAGACATAGCTTACGGAGTCGGCGAGGCCGAACTTGTTGACGCAAGCCACGGAGTCGCCGCCGCCTACGAGAGAGAAGGCGCCGTTGTCGGTTGCTTCAACGATTGCTTCGGCGATGGCGCGCGAGCCTTTGGTGAAGTTGTCGAACTCGAACACGCCGGCAGGACCGTTCCAGAGGATTGTCTTGGCGGGAACGATAACCTTGCGGAATTCGAGGATCGAGTCGGGACCGGCGTCGAGGCCTTCCCATCCGTCGGGAATATTCATCACGGAGCAAACCTGGGTGTTGGCGTCGTTGCTGAAGGCGTCGGCAGCCACGCAGTCTGTGCCGAGCACGAGGTTCACACCTTTCTCTTTGGCCAACTTGATGATGTCGAGGGCGAGGTCGAGCTTGTCGTCTTCAACGATCGAGTTACCGATCTTGCCCCCCTGGGCTTTGGCAAACGTATAGGTCATGCCGCCGCAGAGGATGAGGTTGTCGACCTTGTCCATGAGGTTCTCGATGATGCCGATCTTTGTCGACACTTTCGAACCGCCCATGATGGCGGTGAAGGGGCGCTTGATGTCTTTGAGGATATTGTCGACTGCCTTGACCTCTTTCTCCATGAGGAAGCCTAGCATCTTGCTGTCTTTGTCGAAATAATCGGCGATCACGGCTGTGGAGGCGTGACGGCGGTGAGCTGTGCCGAATGCGTCGTTGACATAAACGTCGGCATAGCTTGCGAGAGTCTTGGCGAATTCCTTCTGGCTCTCTTTCATGGCCTTCTTGGCTGCGTCATAACCGGGGTCGTTCTTGTCGATGCCCACGGGTTTGCCTTCCTCTTCGGGATAGAAGCGGAGGTTTTCGAGCAGGAGAACTTCGCCGGGCTTGAGCTCCTTGGCAGCCTCCTGAGCTTTCATGCAGTCGGGAGCGAACTTCACGTCGCGGCCGAGGGCTTTGGCCACGGCGTCGCGGATCTGAAGCAGGGAGAGCTTGGGGTTGACTTTCCCTTTTGGTTTGCCCATGTGCGACATGAGGATCAGCGAGCCGCCGTCGTCAAGAATTTTCTTGAGGGTGGGGAGGGCACCGCGGATGCGTGTGTCGTCGGTGATGTTTCCGTTCTCATCGAGGGGCACGTTGAAGTCTACCCTCACGATGGCTTTCTTTCCTTTGAAATTGTAATCTTCGATTTTAGCCATTTCTTTATCTTTGGGTTTTGTTTTCTTTAACTTTATCTTGTTGATGTTTTTATCCTTAGATCATTGTTTGCGGCGACGTCGCGGAGGCGTCGGGGCGGTGTGTGTCGGTCATAGCATCAGTTCAGCTGCAAAATTACTAAAAATTTGGCTATGTTTCCAAAATTTGGAGTAATTTTGCATCTCATATTATAACAATTAAGGAGATAGAAGCTGATAAAAAATGAGCGTGATTAACATACTTTCAGAAATGTATGTCGAAACGTTTGGCGCCGGGCCGGTGTCGGTGGTTAGATTGCCCGGGGCCGGTGGCGACAGGATTTATTACCGACTGCAGGGTTCTGACTCAAAGAGTGCGATCGGAGTTGATTGCGATGTGGAACGCGACGGCCGAGCCTTCGTCGGTCTTGCCCGTGCATTCGGAGAAGCCGGAATCGGAGTTCCCCGCGTTTATCTCGCGGCTTCCGATTTTTCCGCGTATCTGCAGGAGGATCTCGGCGATTTGCAACTATTCTCTCTGATTGAGCGCCGTCGCAAAGAGAAAAGCGAGGAGACAGGAATGATCGCGCAGGAATATGTGGAGAAATCGCTTCGCGAGCTGGCGAAGATGCAGACGCTTCCGACTGACATTTACCGACAGCATCTCGCTTATCCCGACTTTTCTGCCCGACAGGCCAAATATGACCTCAACTATTTCAAATATGAATTTGTGAAGCCGCTTGGCCTCCCCTTCGACGAGGAGGCGCTCGAAGATGACTTCGAACGGCTTGCCGGAAGGTTGGTGTCGACCGGCCGCGACCGCTGGGGCTTCATGTATCGCGACTTCCAGAGCCGCAACGTGATGATCAGCGACAGCCATGTGAGATTTATCGACTTTCAGGGAGGGCGGATGGGTCCGTCGATCTACGATGCCGTGTCATTTCTCTGGCAGGCGAAAGCAGGTTTTTCGCCGGAATTCCGCACGAGGATGCTTCATGTCTATGCCGATGCCTATTCCGAAGCGCGCGGCGGGAAGGTAGCGGCCGCCGACCTGCTTGAAGATCTGGATATGTTCGTGCTATTCCGCACGCTTCAGGTATTGGGGGCCTACGGTTTCCGGGGACTTGTGGAGAAGAGGGCGCATTTTATAGAAAGCATTCCGGGAGCGCTTGCCAATCTCAGCCAACTCCTGGAGAAAGGTGCGCTCAACGATTATCCGGAGCTGAAGGAAACATGCGTAAAAATCCTTGCCGACGGCCGCTTCGAACCCGACGGGCACGAAGGTTTGCAGATAAAGGTGTTCAGCTTCTCATATAAAAAAGGATACCCGGCAGATTTCACCGGCAACGGAGGAGGCTTCATGTTCGATTGCCGGGGAATGCACAATCCCGGGCGCTACGACGAGTATAAGCAGCTCACCGGACTTGATCAGTCGGTGATCAGCTTCCTCGAGGAGAAAGGGGAGGTCGGTCCATTCTGCGACAAGGCGGTGGAGATAGTCGCTCCGTCAGTGGCGCGGTATCTTCAGCGCGGTTTCAGCGATCTCCAGGTCGGTTTCGGCTGCACGGGTGGCCGGCACCGGTCGGTCTATTGCGCCGAACGGACCGCTCGCCTTCTCAAAGAGCGGTTTCCGGAGGCTATCGTAAGAGTAATTCATCGCGAGCATTCTATTGATAAAGTCTTATAATTCGCGAATCATGAACTCGCGCATACTGCGCGAGGACCTGAAGTTTAAAGCAGGACCTGAAATTAAAGGCGAGGATCTGAAGTTAAAGCAGGACCTGAAGTTATAATAAAGGAATTGAAGATGAAAGCTATGATAATGGCGGCCGGACTGGGCACAAGACTCCGGCCCTGGACTCTGGAGCATCCGAAGGCGCTCGTGCCGGTCGGAGGCGTGCCTATGCTCGAACGGGTGATCGTAAGGCTTCGTGACGTGGGTTTTGACTATATTGTGGTCAATGTGCATCACTTCGCGGATCAGATTGTCGATTTTCTTGCTTCGCGCGATTTCGGCGTGGAGGTGAGAATCAGTGATGAAAGCGGACTGCTGCTCGACACCGGTGGCGCTATCGTCAAGGCGGCCTCTATGCTCATAGAACGCGATGACGAACCTTTCCTCGTTCACAATGTCGACATCCTCAGCAACGCACCGCTCCGCCAACTGATTGAGCGGCAGAAGCAATCGGAGCGCGGCATTCTGCTGCTTACGAGCGGCCGGAATTCGACTCGCAAATTAGTGTTCAATCCGGCCGGAGAGCTATGCGGCTGGCATCGCATCGACAACGCGCAATACCGGCCCGACGGGTTCCGCCCCGCTCCCTCCGATTCGGAAGAGGCCTTCAGCGGGATATATGTCTTTGACCCAGATGCCTTGCGGTCGCTATGCGATTACAGCCGGAGAATCGGAAAAGAGGCGTTTCCGATAATGGACTATTTCATGGAAATGGCGAAGTCTGCCGGCGTCGCTAAGGGGGCTGCCCACGGAAGCGACCTTCCAGAAGTCTCGATAGGGAGGTATTTCCTTGAAGATTTGCGGCTTATAGACATAGGACGCCCGGAAACGCTCAACGAGGCCAGAAACCTCTTTGATCATTCCCGGGTGTGATACTTTCCGCTGAATGTCGGGAAGTCGTTATTGAAAATGATGTGACGCCTTCCTGCGATAGCTTTCGTTTTTGCGGGTGGTGTTATATTGGAAAATGCAGCCGAGGATAAGGAAAAGTATAGAAAGTCCGCCTAAAATCCAGGTAACTGCAACACCGGTTGTGAAACAGGAAACGATCAGGAGAATCGATCCGACAACGTAAGATATGATGGATAATGTCTTCATAGCTGATTAAATTAGATAATGTGATTTATCCTTATAACACGTGGGGAGGGGCAAAGGATTGCTTTGCTCCTCCCCGCGTGTAAGTTTTAACATTTTCTGCCGCTAAGCTTCCGAGTGATGGGCCGGTGGATTTCCCCGGGCGTCAGAGTTCCGAAGCCTTGAGTTTTTCGGCGTTCTCGGCCACTATGAGGCGGTCGATGCATTCCTGGATGTCGCCGTTGACGAAAGCCTGCAGGTTGTAGATGGTATAATTTATACGGTGGTCGGTGATCCGGCCCTGCGGATAGTTGTAGGTGCGGATTTTTGCCGAACGGTCGCCGGTCGATACCATAGTCTTTCTTTTCGAAGCGATATCGTCGAGATATTTCTGGTGCTCCTTGTCGTAGATGAAGCTGCGGAGGCGCGAGAGTGCGCGTTCCTTATTCTTCGGTTGGTCGCGGGTTTCGGTGCATTCGATGAGGATCTCCTCCGTCACACCGGTGTTGGGATTTTTCCAGTTATACCGAAGTCTGACGCCCGATTCCACCTTGTTGACGTTCTGGCCTCCGGCGCCGCCGCTTCTGAAAGTATCCCAGCGTATCTCACCCTCGTGGATCTCCACGTCGAATTCCTCGGCCTCGGGGAGGACAGCCACGGTGGCGGCAGATGTATGGACACGTCCCTGAGTTTCGGTGACCGGCACGCGCTGCACCCGGTGAACGCCGCTTTCATATTTCATGGTGCCGTAGACATTGTCGCCGGTCAGAGAGAAAACAATCTCCTTATATCCTCCGGCGGCCCCCTCCGAAACTGAAGAGACGGCAAGCGTCCATCCTTTGGTTTCCGCAAATTTCTGATACATGCGGAAAAGGTCGCCTGCGAAGAGGGCGGCCTCGTCGCCGCCTGTGCCTCCGCGGATCTCCACAATGGCGTTTTTCGCATCGTCGGGGTCGGCCGGGATGAGCAGTATCTTGATTTGCTCCTCGAGACGGGGGATGGCCTGCGAGGCGTTTTCCATCTCCTCGCGGGCGAGCATGCGCATCTCCTCGTCTTGTTCGGAGGCGAGGATTTCCTTCGACTCCTCGATGCTGCGGAGAGCCTGCTCATATTCATGTTTCACGCGGAGAATCTCCTCGAGGTCATGATATTCCTTAGTCAGTTTCACATATCTTTTCTGGTCGGCGATCACACCGGGATCGGTGATCAGGGTCGACACTTCCTCGAAGCGGCCATCGAGACCGTCGAGGCGGGAAAGGAGCATATTTTCTGCCATGTTCAATTCTGGTTAGGGAGAGGGGAGAATTCAGGGTGAGTTGGAGAGTTAACGATATTAATAGAGGAGTGAGGGATTAACGGCTGCAAAATTACAAAAAGTATCAAAATAAAAATCAATAAATTTTGGTAATTGTGGAAATAGCATTAACTTTGCAGCCGGAAAACGCCGAAAGGCGCTGACCGGAAACAAAAATAAACCACATTCAATAACAAAAACCGGCAAGTTTTATGGCAACAAAAATCAGATTACAGCGTCATGGCCGCAAGGGCTACGCTTATTATCCTATTGTAGTCGCCGATAGCAGGGCACCACGTGATGGTAAATTTATTGAAAGGATAGGTTCTTATAATCCGAACACTAATCCTGCTACAATAAGTTTAGACTTCGACCGTGCTTTGTATTGGGTAGAGGTAGGAGCAGTACCGACCGACACAGTTCGCAGCATTCTCTCGAAAGAGGGCGTTATGCTGATGAAGCACCTCAACGGAGGTGTTAAGAAAGGTGCTTTCGACCAGGCAGAGGCAGAACGTCGTTTCAACGCCTGGAAAGAGGCTCACAACAAAGGCGAAGAGGCAGCAAAAGCAAAACTCAATGCCAAGGCAGCTGAGGATGCAAAGGCTCGTTTCGAGGCCGAGGTTGAGAAGAACCGTGTAAAGGGCGAGGCTGTGGCTAAGAAGAAAGCCGAGAAGCTCGCAGCAGAAGAGGCTGCCGCCAAGGCTGCACTCGAGGCAGAGAATGCCGCCAAAGAGGCAGAGGCAGAAGCTCCCGCAGCAGAGTAATCCGCCATCCGTATTAAAAAAATCCGACGCCATAGCGGCGCCGGATTTTTTTATGCCCCTATCTCTGCTCCAAATCGCGGCCATGAGGCCTCGGCTCCTATTTCCTCGCAAAAGAATCCGGGGATATTTGAATCCTTGATCTGAAGGGTCGGGGGCATAAAAAAAGCAGCCTAAAAGGCTGCTTTATCGTAGCGGGACCGAGAATTGAACTCGGGACCTCCGGGTTATGAATCCGACGCTCTAACCAACTGAGCTATCCCGCCTCGCGGCTTTGTTTCCGTTTTGCGAGTGCAAAGTTATATAAATTTTTTGAATTGGCAAAGTATTTCGCGATTTTTCACTAATTTTGTGGTCGAATTATGGCCAAAATCTTATCAACAATAAGCAAGATAATCTTGATTTCTGTGGCGTTGGCGGCGGTTAGTGGCTGCAACACAGGGATTGAGAGCACGAAAACGGTCACGATGACCGGATCCGACCGAAAAGCGCTCCGGCTGTCGGCCGAAGATGTTTTTATGGACTCGATAGTTCCGGCTCCTATGAAGGAGTGGCGGAAAGGGAAGCGTTTCTTAGTTACCGACAACCGTGTTAGCGTGATTTTCGACTCGTCGTCGGCATCGGTGATAGCCGGAGATTCCCTCAAAGGGACCACGCTCATATACGACGGCGTAACCTCGCGCCGCAATCCCGACGGCCGCGAGGAATGCGAGATCATTTTCCTATATGGGGGACGGCAACTCCTCTATCCGACCGGGATGACGCATTATGACGCCATGGATAAGATTTCAGGTCTCGACGTGCCGCTGATGATAGATCTTGACCTTGTCGACGAGTCGCGGATGCTGCTCAAAGGAAAGAAGCTTTGGACTCGGAGTTCGCTATGGTATGACGCCGACGGAGAGAAAACCGACGGGCTGAAGTTCGTGCCGGTAACGGTGACCGGCGTCGAGCCGGGCAACATGGTTTTCCCGCTTCGAGTAAGCTTCGCCGACGGCAGCGGCAAAGAGTCGTATATGTATATGAACATAGCCACGCGCCAACACGGCGTGACCAAGGAGAGCCGCCCCTTCCAGTCGCTCTTCACCCTTTCCGATCCGAAGCTTCTCCATCCGAACATCGCTCCGGAAGTGTGGGAGCTGATATGCGCCGGAAAAGTGAGGGAAGGCATGACCAAAGAGGAATGCAAACTGTCGGTGGGGAATCCCCCCGAGGTGACTTCGGGTCAGGACTGGAACAGCATTCTCGACATCTGGGAGTATCCCGACGGGACATTTCTCTCATTCAAAGACGGACTGCTGGTCAATTTCCGCCGCTGATCGCAGGGTGGAGTCTACTGTATTCAAAATTGAATCCTTATGTACATGATAGAAGAGAATAAAGATATCACCCCGATGACCACATTCGGCATTCCGGTGAAAGCAAGATATTTTGTGGAGTATTCATCCGAGCGAGAGCTTCTTCATCTCTCGCGGCAGGATGTTTTTCTCAACAACGAGGTGCTTCATATTGGAGGCGCGAGCAATCTTCTTTTCCTGAACGATTACGACGGCCTCGTGCTTCACAGCGGCATCAAGGGAATAAAGCGCTATGAAAAAGATCCCGACACTGTCTTTGTGATAGCAGGGGCAGGGGAGAAATGGACCGATCTCGTCGAATGGTCGATTGCAGAGGGGCTTGCAGGGCTTGAAAACCTTGCCGGCATACCGGGCGAGGTCGGTGCGTCGGCCATCCAGAACGTAGGGGCCTACGGCGTAGAGGCCGGCGAGCGGATTCATGCAGTGGAATGTTTCGACACCATCACCCGCACCACGCGCCGGTTCACACGCGAGGAATGTCGCTTCGGTTATCGCGATTCCTTCTTCAAGCATGAAGGGAAAGGACGGTTCATAGTCCTCCGGGTTTCCTATCGCTTATTTCCGGATGGCAAGGCCCGGTCGCTCGATTACGGTCCTCTTCGCGACCTTGCTGCGCGTCTCGGACGCGAGCCGTCGATCCGCGAAGTGGCCGACGAGGTTATCAAGGTTCGCGATTCGAAGCTTCCTGATCCGGCTGAGATCGGGAGCGCCGGGAGTTTCTTCAAGAATCCTGTTCTGCCTGAGAAATATTTCCACAGTCTCGTTGATATCTGCGGCGAGGAGATGCCGGTCTATCCTGCCGGCGAGGGGAAGGTGAAGCTGTCGGCTGCCTGGCTCATAGACCATGCCGGAATGAAGGGTCACCGCTGCGGCGGGGCGGAGGTCTATGGCAAGCAACCCTTGGTGATTGTCAACGCCGGGGGAGCCACCGGCGAGGATGTCGCCCGGCTGGCGGAAGAGGTGCGCGAGGCGGTGCGCCGCAAGTTCCTTATAAACCTTAAGCCGGAAGTGAACTATATCGACACTCGCATACATGTCACAGTGCTTGGAAGCGGCACTTCGAAGGGAGTGCCGGAGATCGGTTGCCGTTGCCATGTCTGCCTTTCCCCCGATGAGAAAGACAAGCGGTTGCGTGCCTCAGTGCTTGTGCGAACTGCCGGAATGACTATACTTATCGATCCCTCGCCCGATTTCCGCGAGCAGGCTCTTCGCGAGAATCTCACCGACATCGACGCCGTATTGATCACCCATATCCATTACGACCATGTCGGCGGCATCGACGACCTGCGCCCCTTCTGCGGCTGGAACGACCTTCCGATGTATGCCCGCGAGGATGTGAGCAGCGACCTTAAGCGGAGGCTCGATTACTGTTTCCGGGAGCATCCTTATCCCGGAGTTCCCTCATTCGACATGAAGGTTATTTCCAACCATCCCTTCTATATCCGCGGACTGAAAGTCGAGCCGGTGGAGGTCTATCACGGGAAAAAAGCGATATTCGGATATAGGATCGGGAAATTCGCATATATCACCGACGCAAAATCGATCGACGAGGTTGAGAAAGATAAACTCCGCGGACTCGATGTATTGATCGTCAATGCCCTGCGCGACAAAGAGCACTTCGCGCACTTCACGCTTGCAGAAGCATTGGCGCTTATCGAAGAGGTAAAGCCGCGCGAGGCCTACCTCACTCACTTCAACCATGAGATAGGACGCCACAAAGAACTGGAGAGCCGCCTCCCGGCCTACGTCCACGCCGCCTTCGACGGCCTGAAGATCGAAGTTGAATAACTGAAGAGAAACTATAACCGCGAGACTGCGATCCCTAAGAATTTTGCATGCGGAATTGCTGAGGAGTCAAGCCGGTGGCTTTGCGGAAGATCTGACTGAAGTAGGGCGGATTGTCGATTCCGCACTGCATGGCGATGTCGGCGATCTGAAGATCGGTTGTAAGGAGCAACTCCTTTGCCCGGGCGATACGGATGTCGAGCACGAGTTCGGTCAGCGTCATGCCGGTAATTGCCTTGAGTTTGCGGCCGAGCTGTGCCCGGCAGAGGAACATGTCGGATGCCAGATCTCCATAGCTAATCTTTCCCTCGGTCATCTGTGCATTAACTAATCCGGTGAATTTTTCATAAAATTCTCGGTCACGATCCGATATGGCCGAGTCTTCTGAGCGCTTCAAACCATCCGATGGTTCGGATATACCGGATGAAGCCGGCAAAGTGGCCATGAACTTTTGTTGAAGCAGGCGTCGCTGTTCGAGAAGCTTTTCGACGCGGATGTCAAGTTCGTCTGCGTGAAACGGTTTTTCGAGATAAGCGTCGGCACCGGCCTCCAGTCCGCGCATGCGGTCCTCGTGGCTTGCCTTTGCTGTGACGATAATCACCGGAATATGGTTGAGCAACTCCGATCCGCGGATATGTTTGGTCAACTCAAAACCGTCCATTTCCGGCATCATGACGTCGGTGATGATCACATCCGGCACCAGGGTTTCGGCTTTCTTCAATCCCTCATGGCCGTTTGCGGCGAAATAGTAGCGATATTCGGGATTAAGTTGCTTCTTTATATACTTGGCGACATCGGGTGTGTCCTCGACGATGAGTATGCGCACGCCTTCATCAGAGTCATTGTCGCGCGTGTCGCTTATTGCAGTAACGGCTACCTCTTCGTCGACTGTATTCATCTGATAGTCTGTAGGCTTGAGAGTGCCTTCCACCACAGCATCGCTCTTCAATGGTATTCGGACAGTGAATGTGGAACCTTTGCCGGGCTTGGAATCTACCTCGACGTTTCCCTTCATCCCCTTCACCGAGAGGCTTACGAGAGAGAGCCCCACGCCGGTGCCGAGGTTGCGGTTGCGTCCCTCAACCTGATAGAAGGGTTCGAATATCTTCTCCCGTTGCTCGGTTGTCATGCCGATGCCGTCATCATGCACAGTCAGCAGCAGGTCGCCACCATCGATCGAAGTCGCGACTTTGACCACACTATCGGGATTGGAGAACTTTATCGAATTCGACAGCAGATTCTGCACAATCCGCTCCATATAGTCCGGGATAAAGTCCATCTCTATTGTTGCCGGGTCGGAGTCATATTCCACCGCGACATTGCGGTCTGCGCCATAGAAAGCGCAGCTCTCGCAAATCATGCGAATGAAGCCGGTGACTTCGCCGTGACGAAACGCAGGAGCCTCGGCATGGCCCGACGAGAGTTTTGAAATGTCGAGAAGCTGATTTATAAGGTTGAGCAGAGCTTGCTCGTGGCGTTTGATTGTTTCGATGTCGTCCTGAAGCTCGGGATTTTCTGCGGCAAAACGGGAGGCGTCGTTGGCGGCCCCGCGTATCACGGTGAGTGGAGTGCGGAACTCATGTGTGATGTTGGTGAAGAAGTTTGTACGGCTGCGTTCCGACTCGCGCAGAAGGTCGTTGCGCTGTTTGCGCAGGCGCGTGAGTTTCACCAGCAGGAGAATAGCAATGGTTGCCAGCAACAAGATCGCCGCCGCCGTCCAGATGATGGTGCTTTTCATCCGTTTTTCGTAGGCCAAAGATTCTTGCAGCAGTGCGTTGCGGTCTTTAAGCGACTCATTTTTGTATTGGGCGTCATATTCGCTCATGGCTTGCTGCATCTCCTTGTGGTAGATTGAGTCTTTAAGAACCGAGAAGCGCTCAAGGTTCTCCATGGCTTCGCGTGGATTGCTCTCTTTCAGAGCCAGATAGAGACCTTGTCGGGTTTTGCTTTCGTTGAAGTAGTCGCCACTTTGCATGAAGAAAGAGAGGGCGCGGGTATAGTAATCGCGTGCTTCCCGGAGGTCTCCCTTCTTGAGGGCTATGCTTCCGAGTTGGTTGCAAGCGATGCTGTAAGACTGTCGGTTGCCCGATTTCTCGAGTTCGGGTAGCGCCTGGAGAAGGTTGGCGCGTGCGTCGCCGAGCATCCCCATTTCAATTTGTACTGCTGCCATCTGGCATAGTCGGATTGCGGCTTTCTCCATGCGGTCCCGTCGCTTTTCGAGTTCATAGGCATTCTTTGCATAAGATAATGCCTTGCTGTTTTCGCCGAGATTCTGGAAAATCTCAGAAGCAATACCCATCTGTATCGCCATGCGGGTGGAGTCTTTTGCGACGGTGGAATTTTCTATCGCTTCGAGGATATAGGGCTTGGCTTCCGCGGGACGCTTTGATGAGAGATAGATACCGGCTATATTGCTCAGACTGCTGCTGATATTGCTTCGGTCACCGGTCTTTCGGTCGATTGCGAGCACTTCCTTGGCATAGCTGATTGCATTGGCATAGTCGGATATGCGGGTATATGCCACGGAAAGATAGCTCATGCAGTCGGCCAGTTTTTCAGTGTTTTTACCTTCCTGCAATTTCTGAAGCGCCAGATTGGAATAGTAGATGCTGCGTTTGAAGTCCTGATTGTAGAAATAATACTGGCCTGCAGTCAACCATACCTCCGCCCGGATAGAGTCTACCGGCCATTGCGACGGGATGGCAAAGGGCTCATCGAGAAATTCCTCCTTTTCCAGGAGTCTGAATAAATGTTGCGCTATGGATTTCTGTTGTCTTCCCTCGGCTTGTTCGAACTGTTGCAACAAGGCGTCGACCTTCGCGGTGGCGTGGGCCTCATTTCCATCGATAAAAACAAAAGTCAGGAAAATACAGAATGCAGTGCAAAAGAATATGTGTCTGAAAATATATTTCATGGTCATTGCCGTTATAACCGACAAATATAACCAAAATTATCAAATACCGATGTCAATCGGGGAACATTTTGAATATGACTACGCCCGGCATCGCTTGGATACCGGGCGTAGTATAGCTGTCCGTTAGTCTTGCTTACCGATTGGAATGTTTATTTAAGGGGGGCTGCCTTTAGGTAGACGGGAGCGGAGATACTATAGCCTGTAGATTTACCCTTTGTCAAACTAACTTCCAGAAGATATCTTTTCCCGTTGTATTTGGCTATTATATATACCCCCGTACGTTGTCCGTTCACTCTGTAGGGCCATTCATTGCTTTTGGTATCAATCCATTTTCCTGTTGCGAATATTATTTTCTCAAAGTCGCTGCCGACAAACTGCCTGGCTGCCTTTTCTCCAGCCTGCTTGAGCGCAGCAGATACGGTTACGCCCTTGGGTTCAGAAACAGCAATTGTAGACGGGGGCAGCTTCATCCAGGAGGCTCTCGGCACTACAAGGTTCCAGCACTTGTCGGCATCATGTCGGAGGTCATTTCGTGTCTGACTGTATGAACCGAGAACGTTTGAGTCTGCCGATATGGAAGCGAAGTCTTTATGGCCGGGCAAAACATCCTCGACAGTGTTGAAGGCCGTCGCATAGTTCCAGAATGCTCGTTTGTCATCGTCCTGAAGTTCTGAATAATACTTATTTTCATTCGCAGCTCTCATGATATCATCCACATGCACTTGCTCCCGGAGCAATTTTCTCGCCTTTTCATAACGGGCTTTCTGGATGGCTTCAAAGTCGGCGGGATAGCTGCCTGTCGGCTCATATTTGTTGCATTTGTTCAGCGGGCTTTCCGGGTTGTCGTAGGCAAGTGCCTGAAGCGCATTCTTGACAGCGTCATAGGAAGAGGGATTGGAAATAAACCGGCAGTACCAGGCATTGAGAAATTCTTCATCCTCAGGAACTACCGTACCGTCTTCAAGTGTGATATAATTAATCTCGAAGGCCGCCGGAGTCTCGGAACCGTAGTTTTTTCCTTTGGCCATCATGAGTCGTTGGAATGTCTCCCGGTTCTTCTTGTCCTGCTCATCGGTGTTCCCCCAGAACTGCTGATACTTTTCCTCATTCTCGGGGAGAAATATGGATATTTCCTTTAAATCAGTTGACTTGAAAGAGCCGGTGCCTGTAGCGCCGCTTGCGCTATCCCCTGTTGTCTCTTTCACTTTGTCGGCAACTTTCTTTTTCCCTTTCTTTACGGCCTTGTCAACCCGGCCTTCGATGGCATCGCTTGTTCTCTCGACGGCGCTGTTGACAGTATTGTTGATTGTCTGATTCACTTTTTGCTCGACTTTTTGTTTGGCTTTCTCTTTCAGCTTCTTGCCGAAGTTGCCAAACTGTGCGTTCGCTGCTGCAGGAAGAGTAAGGAGCAGCATTGCCGCGAGGGATATTTTCAGTAGATTCTTCATAACGGTGTCATATTAAGTTGTTGGTTATCATTGTTGTCACGTTTCGAAAGCAAATATAGACAAATCATAGTCGCGGAGATGTCAATTGTGGAACATAGTTTGTCATTGCCGTGATTTTTTGTCTTACCATTCGGAGGAAGCGCCGCCGCCACCTGATGAACCGCCGCTGAAATCACCGGACGAAGAACCGCTATAACCTCCGCCGCTTGTGTAATCATCGTCATCATCGCCGGCGTCGACACCGGGGCTTTTCATTTTGGCGGCGAACACTATAAAGGAGAGGATTCCGTCGATGCTCCATTTCTTCAGTCTTGCAATGGCATAGTGTTCCTGAGCGGAGTTCCCGCAGGCATCGCATGAATAGCTGCGCATGTTCCCATCGTTTTTACAGTTGGCATTCAAGGGATATCCCACAGCTGGAGTGAGCCGTCCATGCCGCTCATCATCAGAATCTTCATAACCGGATGGCCACGATCTTGTTTCCTTTGCCGCCCTTGAGATTGCCGGTGATCATGCCGATAAAGAGTAGATTGTCGCCGTCGAGATCCCGGACTGCCCATCCGAGTTCACGCATCCATTTGCCGGGGTCGCCTTCTACTTCGGTAGTGACGATGGCCGACAGACCTGCCCAGCCGTCGCTGTCGTCAGGGGGTATAGCTCCCGAAATAATGCCGGCTGCTTTTTCGATGATGGGGAAATAGACATCCATGGTGTCTACATTCGTCTCGGATTCCGCTTTGTCGGCCGTGGCGTTTACACAACCCTCTTTTCCGCTCATGGCATTGGCTTTGCCACATCCTTTAAAGAATGTAATAAGCAGAAGGATGATAGCGATTGCAAATAGTTCCTTGAACCGCAGTATGAATCCAAAAACTTTTCTCATGATCTCCTTAATTGTTGGGATTTGATTCTTGCTCTGATGCTCCTGCCCCGGCGGCTTTTTCAGCCTCGGCGGCTCGCCGTTCCTTGACGCTAACGTAAGGTTTCTTGCCCATCCAGCGGCGCAGCATGTCCTTGAAATTGAAGAAGGACTTGATCTCCCGGATCACCGGGACATTATACCACTTGTAGATCAGCCAGTCGGAGAGTTCGTCGGGAAGTGCGTTCACCAGCCACCCTCGGGCCCGGTTGCGCAGCTGCTGCTTGCCGATGTTGACGGCTGAATTAGCAGCCATACTTCCGGCAAGACCGGAGTAGAGTCCTTTCTTCCCACCAAATCCGGCACCCATGTTGACGTGTCGGCTGTTTTTGGTGAAGAGGTCGATATAATCCTTATTGATCGGGGATTGCGCGAGTCGCGTCTCGAATGCGCCCTGGTCGGGGCATTCGGCGGCCAAGGCTCGCATCCTGTCGAATACGGCCTCTGCCTCCGCTTTGTTCTTTTCCGGAAGGTTGAAATAATCGTAAAGCGCATTGCGGCGCACCGCAATCCACGCTTCCCGGTCTGACTGCGGACTCGTTATATTTCCATTGTTGTTCGGTTTTTCCATATCTATAATGATTGATTTCAAATCATTTACTCATTGCTCCTCTGTTTCTGTATCCTTCCGGAGTCATTCCGGTGGCTTTTTTGAATACGACCCCGAAGTAGGAGGGTGTATTCATGCCGCAATGTTCGGCTATGAGATTTGCCGGATAGGTGGTGCCGTCGAGCAGCGTCTTGGCGATTAAAATGCGCAGGTGACGCAGAAATTCCGTAATTGTCATTCCGGTAAGAGCCCGTATGCGACGGTTGAGATGCGGCCTGGAAGCACCCATTTTTCTTGCAAAATCATCGTAAGAAATCTTGCCGTGATACATTTGCGACAGCGCATATTCGATGCATTTGTCAAGAAAAAGTGCATTCTTTGGTGTGGCGCTGACGGTGGGAATTCCATCTACGATGCCCTGCAGTTTCCCGGCCATGACCGACACACAATCCCGGAAATTCCCGAGCCTTTGACCGGAGGGAATGTATTGCATGAGATTTGTCAGAAATGAGATATAATTCATCGGGAAATCTATTTTCCCACAAAATTATATTCAATATCATCAGTCGGATGTCAATAGCGGAACCGGAAATGTCAATTCCGTGACATCTATGCCGTAAATTCTTCATTTTCATATATTCCGGGCCGTTAAAATCTCTCTTTTAACATTGCATGTTCCGCAATTGACATCGATGAGGTTCGATTTCTGATAACATTGGGATGCAAGGGTATTTCTATCATTGCATGCTCAGAACGACAACACAACAACTACAAAAACGCAACTAAAATGAAAGGAATCAAACTTCTGATAGCGTTTCTATGCATAACCGGAATCGTGTCGTGTGGAGTCGCTTCATGCGATAACAGTGACGATCCGGAGACCCCGTCATGGAACGGCATCAAGTCACCCGATGAGGCCAAAGTCACCGCCACGGTAAGCGGTGACTTCGACATCGACAATCCCAGCCCGGGGAGTTCGGCCACTGCAACGCTCAGCGCCTTCCCAGGTTCGCTGAAGTCGTTTCTTGATCTGCAGAAGCAGATTGGGGGTGATCCTGCCGGTGCGGCGGTTCTTCCTCTCGTTGGCATGGAGGTGTATTATCAGCGAGGATCTAAAATAGGCCTGGAGTGCATCAAATCAGCCTGCACAGAGTCCACCTTCATATACATTCAGACTGAAATATTCCGGTTCGGAGTCGTCGAAAGACGTGCAGATCCAGGTGGTGCGCCCCGACGTACAACCCTTTTTCGTCGCCAGCAGCTGGTCGAGCTGCTATGTCTATGTAAAGAAGATAGCCTACGGCCAAACTTTCAACGGACTGGAGTAACGCCAAATACTTTTGTTTATCTTTGCACAGCCGGAGAGCTTCATCATGTATTTGACGAGGTCGCGGTATTGGTTAAGTAGTTCGGTTATCAGCATGACTTTAGATGCGTAGGAAACATTCTTAAAGTTACTAAAATTCAGCGACCTAACCAATTTTTCTATGTTAAACTTTGTTAACTAACATGTTAATTTTCAGCGGGTTAGATATCGAGTCCAGGCTATGCCCCGACTCTGATATGTGAGTTAAAAAAATTTTACCGAAGTATTGATAATACAAAGATAAATGCTATCTTTGTGGACATCAAGGCCGGCGACTGTTCGGTTTCTGTCCATATTTTGAATTTTGAATTATTCCTCCAAATTACTAAAATTGTGACTAAGAGCACGCAGGAGGGGACAGAAATCAGCGCGTCAGCCTTGTTTTTTATCCTGCCGGTGTTAAAATCCCAAAATTTTTATCTAAATTTGCGGTGTGTCTTGCAGGCTTCGATACATCGCGGCGGCTTTAAACCGACATGAGCTTCATGCATGCATGCGAATGCTTGGCAGATGCAATTGGAAAAGAGTTGACTATGAACGAGAACGACACACGCGATGACGCGCTGATACCTGCGGAGATTGAGATTGTTCTCTTTCCGCCGCATTACACACTCTCACCCGATGCCGATGTAAGAGTGGAGAAAGAAATGGTATGGTTGAATGAAAAACAGATGTCAAGATTTTTCCCGAACTCCGTTTTTTAGACTTCAAAGTCAATTTTACTTTAAAAATACCGTTTTTAAAGAGGTCCTACTTACCTATGAATGTAACAATGAAAAGAATATCAATTTTACTCCTTTTGATGGTCAGCATTTTCACTGCAGTAGCCGACTCTCCGGTGAGTCTCTACGAAAAGTGGAAAAACAAGCCGGCTAAGGAACTCATGAATATGGGAATAAAATTCGATTGTTCGCTATCGGCCGACAGTGCGCTTGTATGTTATTCCATAGTTGCCGATCGGTTGAGGGATTCATCCTCAAGCAATGATGATAAGAAAATACTTGCCAGGTCCCTTAACAACATGGGTTTCATCTACGGAGCCTATTTTTTCGATTACAAAAGATCTATCGAACTGTTCGAGGAGTCGAGCGACGTAGCTAAGGAGTGCGGCTATACGGATCATCTCCCATACATCTATCTCAACATCGGAGGCACCTATGTGGCATGCAACATGATGTACGACAGCAAGCAACTCTTCGTCGACGAGATATGGAACTACCTGGGGAAAGCGCTCTCGGAAGGAATCGCCTCCGGGCAATATGACGTGGCGCTGGTGGCGTTTCTGAATATGGGGCAGGTGCACACCGGAAATCCCGATCCGGAAAAAATCGACAATGCCATCAAAGTGCTGGAAGCCGCGAAGTTCCCGGCCGACGTGAAGCTGGCTCCCTATGTGCGCAAGTATGCCGAGGGAATCAAGGAATTCAACGGCCGGAACTATGAGAAGGCGGCAGAGACATTCCGACAGATGTCCGGTCTTATTCCTGCCAGTGATGTCAACAGGCAGCGTCTGGAACTGATCATGCTTCAGTCGGTTGTCGACGCACTCGCGCAATCAGGCAGATACGACGAGGCGATAGTCACAGCCTCCGAACTGCTTGAAAAGTCGAAAGGGTGCGGAGCCACCGATAATGAGATAATGACCTACCGTACGCTCTTCGAGCTATACCGGAAGAACAACCAGTCAGACAAGGCTATGCAATCCCTGATGCAATATCATCAGTTGAAAGACTCGACGCTCAGCGCCCGCGACATGACCATGCTCTCGAAGCTGCAGATTGCCAACGAACTGAAAGGGATAAAACAACAGCTCGACAAGGAACGTGCCAACCGGCGTCTGATATTCATAATCTGTGTCGTTGCCGTCACGTTCATAATCCTGTTGACCGGATATATGGTGACGGTGATCCGCAGCCGCCGCAGGCTGCAACAATATGTGAAGGAACTATACCGCAAGAATGTGGAGCTGATAAAGGCCGAACAACGGGAGCGTGAGTTGCGCGATGAGAATACGCGCATCTCGGCCGATAAGTATTCCGCCTCCAGTCTCACTGCCCCCGAAAGCCGCAGGATTGCCGACAAGATTATCCAGGTGATGGAGAACACCGAACTGATCACCAATCCCGAGTTCTCGCTTCAGCAGTTGGCCGACGAGATCGGCTGTTCGTATAAACAGGTTTCGCAAGTGGTCAACGAGACATTGGGAAAAAACTTCCGGACTCTGCTCAACGAATACCGCATCAAGGAGGCCTGCACGCGTCTGCTCGACACCGATGGGTTCGGCCAATACACCATAGAGCATATCGCCGAGAGTGTGGGCTTCAACTCGCGTTCCAATTTCTCTGTGATATTCAAGAAAATCACCGGCCTCACCCCGGCCCAGTTCCAGAAGAACGCGCTTTCCGATAGTTGAGCAATTCAACCTTTTTATCTAATAAATATTGATAATCTGACCTTTAAAGATGTTATCATGTTCGAAATCATGAATCAGAACAGTTCGGGTATGTTTTAGAACGATAGTCATATCATAATTCCATATATTAGTAGCCTAAGTGTTTACAAGCACTTAGGCCGCTTACTTTTTTATAACCTCATAAACCATTCATAATATTTTTTCTTATGGGAAAATTTTCACTAACCACAGGAATGCTGACGCTATTGCTGGCAGCCGGGAGTGCTTATGCAGCACCCATTTCGCCGCAGCAGGCGTTGGACATCGCCCGGGAGTTTGACGGCAAGGCTGTCAAGAGTAGAATGATGCGGGCTCCTTCCGCATCGACTCTCACTCAGGCGTATCGACACACCAACGACACATCGGGCACCAACGCGGTCTACGTAATTAACCGCGGAAAGGCCGATGGCTATATCCTCGTCAGCGGCGATGACAAGGCTCCTCTGATTCTCGGATATTCCGACAGAGGCCATTTCGATTCGACAGCTATTCCCGACAACATGCTTGTGATGCTCGACAACTGGAGCAACCAGATTGCATGGCTGTCGACCCACAGCGGCGCTCGCGCGCTCGCTCCCGAGAAAGTGGAGGCGGTCGAGCCTATTCTCGGCGACATAACCTGGGACCAGGGAGATCCCTACAACCGCAAATGTCCCAGTGTCACTCAGGATGACGGCTGGGGCGGAGACGGCAAGAAAGCTCCGGCTGCCGTAGGCTGTGTGGCCACGGCTCTCGGTCAGATCATGTACTACCACAAATGGCCCGAGACCGGACACGGCTCCATCAGCTATACCTCGCGTGGCGAGACTCCCGAGGGTAACTCCGAAAACATCAATGTTTCGGTCACTTTTGAAGGCACTCAGTATAACTGGGACGCCATGCTCCCGTCGCTGACAAGCACATCCCCCTCTACGGCTATCGATGCTGTATCCACACTCCTTTATCATGTAGGAGCTGCTTTCGAGACAATCTACGGAGCATCGTCAGGTGCAACCGACCTCTCTGTGGCTCCCGCGCTGTTGAAGTATTTCGACTATGACAAGGGCATCAACTACCTCAAACGCGATTTCTTCACCAACGACCAATGGAACGACATCCTTCAGGGTGAACTTCGTGCGGGCCGCCCCGTGGCCTACGGTGGTGTGACAAGACGTAGCGAAGGCCACTTCTTCGTGCTCGACGGCGTCAACTCCGATGGTTACTACCACGTGAACTGGGGTTGGAGCGGCATGGAAGACGGCTACTACATGCTGTCGCTGCTCGAACCCGGAAGCCAGGGCACCGGCGGTGCCGACGGCGGAGCTTTCCACTACGCGCAGAATATGATCGTCGGCATTCAGAAACCTGTTGCGGGTTCGCAGCCCAATTACGGCTTTACTTGTGAGGGCATCACTGCCGTCAACAAGACTATCGGTCGTCAGGAAACTGTCACGCTGACTGCAAGCGAGATCTGGAACGACTCCCCCAACGACGTGACTGCCAATCTCGGCTTCGCGCTCTTCAACGCCCAGGGTGAGAGCGTATACAGCCAGATGGTGACCAAACAGCAGGCTTATGGCGTCAACTACGGAGAAGACAAGATTTCATGTTCTTTCCTCATCCCCGACAATATCCCCGCCGGCGAGTATACTCTTCGCCCTGTCTATCAGTTGAGCGTTGACGATTACGCCACCAACCGCCCGATGATGATAATGACGGGACACATCTCCCAGCTTGCCGTCACCATCACTGAAAACAACATCACTTATGCCTCGAAGGGTACCTACAAGCTTTCGCTCCTGAGCGTAAGCGGCGACAACGAGGGCGACCTTGAGAACGGCGTTACAAAGAAGGTGACTCTTAAGGTGCACAACGACGGCGGTGAATTCCACGGTCCCGTTCAGCTCCGTATGTTCATCAACGGATTCGAGCGCACATTCGGCCGATTCGACTTCCCGTCGAGCAACAAGCAGGCCGTGTGGGTTTCGATTCCGGCCGACGGCGACACCGAGCTCACATTCGATGTAGGTAATTTCGATCTTCCCGGCCACAACGACTATGTGGTGCGTCTCTGGGGTAACGAAGGAACTTTCCAGACCGACGAAGATGGATACACCAGCACTCGCGGCGCCATGAACCTTTGCTCCATCAAGGGTGTGAAAGTGGTTGGCCCCGCTCTTCCTCCCGTATTGGAGGTCGTCGACGATCTGATCGTCACTTCAGCTGTCAACGGCACTGTCCCCCGCAATGACGTTTGTATCAAGATGTGTGTATCGAACGATGGCGGCGAATGGTCGGGCAAAATCCGCTGCGCCGTCTGGGATGAATCTGTATGGTCGAATGATCCGGTTGGATTTATCACCTTCACAAACGACGTCACCATCGAAGGATTCTCCGAGGAGCAGTGGATCAATCTCGTTGGCGGCGAAATGCCGATCGACTGCGAGGTAGGAAAGGAATATAAACTCGTCGTCCAAGACCCGGTGGAGAATTGCGCCATGATTCCTTCTTATCATTGCTCGGTATTCGTCACTGTGGGTGAGGCTGTAGAAAAGATCGCTGAGCTGTCGCTCGATGACGTGACCTTCGAGCCTGAGATCATTACTGCCGGAGTCAAGACAGACCTTCAGTTCCACGTATCGAACACCGGATATGCTTACAACGACGAGATGTACTTCAAGGTGAGCCGCGGCGGCGAGGTTCTGCATACCTCCGCCCGCAAGACGGCAAGCATCGATCGCCAGGATGATGGCGTGGTTGAGTTCACCGAGACTTTCGAGCTTCCCACTGCTTCCGACTACACATTGACGCTCTTCGATGCCGCCGACAAGGAGATCGGCAAGAAGGAGAATGTTTCGTTCGTAGCCGACGAACCCGTGCTCTCTCTCACCGAAGCTACGGCAATTCCTGAGGAAATCAAGTGTGATGTGCCTGCCGAATATGTATTCGGTGTGCAGAACACCGGTTTCCGTTTCGACTCGTCGCTTCACTTCGTGATTCTTCTCGACGGTGAAGAGAAGTTCGCCTCCGAGTCCAAGGAGATGACACTCGCCCGCGGTGAGGAGAATAAGGTGACATTTGTTGAGACCATCAACCTCGCCAACGGCGAGAACTACATCGTGCGTCTGCTTGCAGGCGACGTGACCGTGGGTGAGCGCACCGGCATCAAGGTGAGCGGCCACAGTGCAGTGTCTGAACTCGAAGGCGAGGGATTCGACATTGCCATCAACGATAACGAAATCCGTCTGCTCGGTGGCAAAGCCGCACGCATCGAGGTCTATTCGACCGACGGCCGCCTCGCAGCTGCTGCAGCCGATGCCGACACACTCGATATCAGCGGTCTCGGCAATGGTGCCTACATCCTGCGCATCTATGGTTCCGACAGTGTGAAGGCTCTCAAATTCAATAAGAAATAAACCAAAATAACCAAGTCTTCATGGAGGCCGACAATCCCGGCCTCCATGAAGATTCCATAAACATTATGAAACTTTCAAACAAATTAGTTTATGCTCTTGCCGGCCTGATGGCGATTCCGGCGTCATTGTCGGCGCAGGAACAGGTGCTGGAGTTGAAACGTGCTAACACAACCGACAGCCCGATGCATCTCAACGTGAAGCATGCTCCCTCGACATCCGCTTACCAGACCACTCTCGTCGGATTCATGTACTATGCCGAATCCTGGAATGATTTGGAGGATACTACCCCGATGGGTATTTACACTATCGGCAGCACGCCCGGCAGCATGCCGGAGAAGTTTGCCCGCATCGGTTTCGCCAACTCCCATTGTAACGGCGGTGCCGTGCTTGCCGGCGACACATACTGGTACATCTGGCGTCAGACCGACCCCTCGGGTTCGACCGATATCGACATCTCGCAGCTCTATTCCTACAACATCAAGACCGGTGAGTTCCAGGCCTATGGTGAGGTAAACTCCGAACTTGCTTCCAACTCCGACAAGACGTGGGACCCCACAGAGGATAAAATCTATGGACAGTACACAATCGATAATTCCCGCAAGCTCTGTATTGTAGATTATAAGAATCAGACTGTCACTCCGGTAGGCGACTGTTATACATACTTCGGACTGGCATTCGACGGTAATGGCCAGCTTTGGGGAATCGACTCCGCAGGCGATCTCTATAAGGTGAACAAATACAACGGCGAGGGCACGAGAATCGGCTCCACCGGAGTGGTGCCCAGATACGCTCAGAGTATGGCTTTCGACCTGAAGACCAATGATCTTTACTGGGCGAGCTTTACCGACGGAGGCGTTGCCGGCAGCTCGAAGCTCTATAAGGTGAATACCTCAAACGGCGCTCTGACGCTGATCTCGGCTTTCACCGACCGTGAGGAATTTATGGGACTTGGAGTAATGCCGGCCACAGCGGCCGACGATGCCCCCGGTTTTGCATCGAACCTGACAGTGACGATGACCGGAGCTTCTGCCGACGGCAAGATCTCATTCGCATTGCCCGAGTACACCTACATGGGCGATGAACTCAAAGGCGAGATCTCTTATAAGGTGCTTGCCAACGGCAATGTTCTCTTCGAAGGTAAAGGCAACAAGGGTGATGCCGTAAACCGCGATATCACTCTCCCCGCAGGTGATGTCACAGTAGCGGTGGTCTGCTCGAACGCTGCCGGCGACGGCCCCGCCGCATCGGTGCAGCAGTGGGTAGGTGAGGATTACCCCAATGCGCCGAAGAATGTGCGCCTTGTGATTGATGATCTCACAGGCAAGTTCTCTCTCAGCTGGGATGCCGTCACCACCGGCGTCCATGGCGGATTTGTAGATGCTTCAAAGGTGACTTACACAATCACCCGTTTCCCTGATAATGAGGTAGTGGCTACCGGCCATAAGACAACAACCTTCACCGAGACTCTTGAGCAGCCGCAGCTCCCCACCGATTATTACTATGAGGTGAAAGCGCTCAACGACTGGAGAGAATCTCCCGAAGCGGCAAAGTCGAACCATGTCCCCTACGGCAAGGGTTTCGAAGTTCCCTACACCAACCGATTTGACGACGCGTCGAGCCTCGACCTGTTCTATACAACAGACGGCAACGGCGACGGCTACACATGGAAATGGTCGCACTTCGACCCCAAGACCGCATATAACTTCACCGGAACCGACAGCGACAAGCCTCAGGACGACTGGCTCATCACTCCCGGCATCAGCATGAAGGCCGGAAACAGATATGAGGTTACCTATGTGATTGCCAAGAACATGAACAACGGCAAGTTTGAGGACTATCTGGAAACTGCTTTCGGTGTCGGTGTGGATCCCACCACATATACCATCGCTGAGGAGCGTTTCAAGACCACTATCGGTAAGGATGAAAAGCGCACTGTCGTGATTACCCCGAAGACCGACGGTTATTACCATTTCGGATTCCATGCTGTCAGCAACGCTGTCAAGGGTCTCTCGATCGCTATCGACGAACTGCATATTGATGTTCTTGCCAATGAAGGTGCTCCCGCTGCCGTAACCAACCTGGTTATAAAGTCTCAGCAGGGCACGGCGCCTGTCACCCTCAAGTTCACCACACCCACCAAGAATGTGAAGGGCGATAAGCTCGAATCGATCACCAAGGTCGATGTGTTCCGCAACACAAGCGAACTCGTGAAGACCATCGAGATGACCGAAACAGGCAAGCAGGTCACCGTGGTTGACAACAAGGGTGCCCGCGGCATGACAAAATACACCGTCGTGGCCTACAATGAGGCTGGTATTGGCGAGCGTGCCGATATCGAGATCTTCCTTGGCCTGGACCACCCGGGCGCTCCCCAGGATGTGATGCTCGTTGACAACGGCAACGGTCAGCTGAAACTCACCTGGTCGGCACCCAAGAAAGGTGCAAACGGCGGATATTGCGATCCCGGAAATCTGATCTACAATATCTATTATCTCAATAACGGATATTTCTCCGATTTCAAGAAGGGTGTAAGAGGAAATGAGGCCCTGATCAATGCTGAGGACTATTATGGAAAAGAGCAGATTCTCACATATTTCGCTGTATCGGCTGAAAACACCGTGGGCGAAGGCTATCTTTGCCAGTCGACAGAGGTGATCATCGGTAACGCCTACAAGTATCCCTTTGTTGAGAGCTGGATTTATGGCAATCCGAAATTCGACATGTGGTATCGCATGAACTCCGGCGCTAACGGCTGGCTTCCCGAAGCCAACTATGCCTCTGACAACGATGGCGGATGCATGGCGTTCGATGCGGCTGCCGACGGCGACATGAGCTACTTCTGTCTTGGCAAGGTGGATATGACCACAGCCGGAACTCCGAGGCTCATCTTCGATTATTATGCCGTGCCCGGCGCTGATATGAGCATCACTCCTGAAATCAATCTGGCCTTCAATGGCGAGTTCAAGGTCTGCTCTCCCGTCTCGTTCAAGACTTTGAGCGGTGAAGAGGGATGGCGTGAAGCCGTGGTCGACCTTGCAGAATTCAAGATGCTTCCCTATATCACAGTCCGTTTCCTCGGTGTTGGAAGCGCATCGCGTCCTCTGCGTGTCGACAACGTGAGAATCATGGATTCCGACAAACAGCCCAACGTAGGCTTCTCCGGCATCGGCGAGATCTGCGGTGATGATGCTGCCAATGGCGTCTACTATACCCTTGACGGTATTGCAGTGGACCGCCCGCAGAAAGGCTCTGTCTACATCATCCGTTACTCTAATGGAAAAACAGAGAAAATAATTTATTAATTCTTCTATTATAGTCGAGAAGGGGCTGTCAAACCCACAGCCCCTTCTCTCCCACAATCATTAACAACTACACATATGAAAAAAGAACTTTTACTCGGAATGCTTCTGGCTTCGGCGGTAGGCGTGAGTGCCCAGTCGAAGACAGTTCCGTACGAATCGACAATGTACGGAGCAGATTCCGGATGGACGGTAATTAACGTCGATGAAACGACAGAAACATGGGAAGACGATGACTGGAGTGGAGACTTCAATGGGACATCCTACTCAGAAGGAAAATTAATCGATTTCTACAAGGAGGTCGGTGACGACTGGCTGATTTCGCCTGCAATCAGGCTTGAGGCCGGAAAGGAGTATAAGGTCGCTTTCTGGTCGCATGTCAAGTCAGGCTACGACCATCTGTCACTCTCCTGGGCCGACTCGAACACGGTGGAAAGCCTTTCGGCTGAGACCGCCAAGATCTATGAGTATGTGACTGAAACATGGGACTGGAACCGCACTGCAGTGGTAATCACCCCGACAGAGACGAAGGACTATTACTTCGGATTTCACGCCTATGGCGAACGTGGTAGGGATTACATTCTACTGACCGGATTCCAGGTCAAGGAAAACGTATTCGTGCCCGGCGCACCGACCGACCTGGCAGTAACTCCCGATCTGAACGGAGCTCTTGAGGCTACTCTGACATGGAAACTCCCTGTTGCTGATGCCGACGGTGTTGCCCTGCCTGCCGATGCAACCTTCAATAAAGTGGAGATTTATCGCGACGGCACAAAGGTGGCTGATCTTTCCGGCGATGCAGTTTCGTTTGTTGACAAAGAGGCAGACGGACTGACAGCCGGCAAACACACCTACGGAGTGGCTGTCACCATCAACGGTGTGACCAGCAAAACCACCGAGATCACTTCTCGCTATATCGGCCCTCTGCCGGTGTATACTTTGCCCTGGACTGCCGGTGTCAACAAGCTGACTGCTGACGATTTCAGCACATACTACACAGTCATCAAAGGTGAGGGATCGACAGTGAAGGCCGGTTATGGCTGGGCGCTGAAAAACGGACGCATCCAGTTTGACCCGAGATCCAAATATACCGATGAGGACGACTGGTTGATTCTCCCCCAGATCAACGTGGAAAAGGCTGGAATCTATCAGGTTCGCATCAAGGCCCAGTATGAGGGTGACATCAACCCCGATCTTGAAGTATATATGGGTAACGGTCGCAACGTCGCTGCGATGACCGATAAGCTCGGTGTGTTTACCACTCTTCCCGGCACATCGGCGGAAACATATATCGCTTTCGAAATCGCACAGCCCGGCGACTACTTCTTCGCTTTCCATGCCGGACGCAAGGAAATCGATTCCAACAAGAGAATCTATATTGATGAAATCAGTATTGATGCTACCGAGGCGCTTCCGCTTTCGATCAACGATCTCGCTGCCGCTGTTGATGGCGATAAAGTGACACTCACATGGACCGCTCCTGCAAAGATGAACACAGGCACGGATATCGAGGCTATCGAAAAAATCATAATCTATCGCGATGACAAGGTTCTTCACGAAATCACCGAGAATATTGTTCCCGGCGCAGCTATGGAGTATGTCGACACTCCCGAGACAGGCGGCGTATTCACCTACTATGTCGTTCCTGAGGTAGGCGGCAAGACTCCCGACACTGCAGCAAAGACTGTCACCACTCCCTGGGTCGGCGATATCCTCCAGCAACTGCCCTACGACCTCGATTTCTCGCAGTCGGTTGACCTGACTCTTCAGAAATCATTCTGGAACATCTACGACAACAACAAAGACAGCTACGGATGGAGCATCAAGAGCGCCGGCATGACTCTGTCGTTTGACGGTTATGACTATACTGACTGTGACGATATGCTCGAAACTCCTCCCTTCATGATCACGCCCGGCAAATATATTGCAACCTTGAACATCAAGGGTGGCGAGGAAGGATTCCCGCTGCTGGTTGGTTTTGTTGCTGATGGCGACGAGACACACACAATCGTCAATCCCGCTACAGTCACACTGCCGGGAAATAACTCGTATGCCGAATATCCTGTAGAGATCAATACAGAGCTCAATGGACGTCATCGCCTTGCATTCCATGCTAAATCTGAATATGAAGATCCCTACAATGTAGTGATGAACAGAATCCAGTTGAAGCGTGATGACAATACCCAAGTCGGCATTGTGTCAGTTGAGGTTGAGCTTGGAAATGTCGAATACTATGACCTCACCGGTATGAAGGTAGAGCGTCCTGTTCGCGGCTCGATCTACATTGTTCGCACCAGCGACGGCAAAGCAAGCAAAATCATTTTCTGATAGGCAAATACTTCTTACAACATTATTTAACCCCACCGGGTAGTATTTAATAGTTGTTTCGATTGGAAAGAGGAGTCCGCAATCCAGCGGGCTCCTCTTATCGATTAGCCCACGTGCGCGAGTATTGCGCGAGTATTGTAGTCTTCGCAGGTTTGTAACCTGCGGCGGGTACAAACCGCGAAGACTATGAATGTTGGTGGTTGCCGACCCTCAATGACAGGGAAATCGCTGATTTGCCGATTATTTTTCGTAACTTTACAATTATAATGGCAACCTCAATGAAAGAAAAAGAAAATAAAAATATTCTCGAACCTATCAATGGCGGCGATAGTTCTCCATTGCTACCGATAGAGAGTCTGATACATGTAATACGCGGCCAACAGGTAATGCTGGACAGCGATTTGGCCCGACTGTATGGTGTGGAGACACGTGTCCTCAATCAGGCAGTGAAACGTAATAATGAAAGATTCCCTGAAGATTTCATGTTCCAACTCACGGAGGAGGACTCTCAAAACTTGAAATCACAAAATGTGATGTCAAGTTGGGGAGGAAACCGTAAGGCTCCCTATGCGTTCACTGAAAATGGGGTTGCTATGCTAAGTAGTGTGCTCCGATCCAAAACGGCTATAGAGGTAAATATCCGAATTATGAGGGCATTTACTTCAATGCGCAGTTTCCTGATAAGTAATGCCCATATGTTTAAAAGGCTTGAAACCATAGAGCATACTTACTTACTGGTCAATCGCCATCTGTCGGAACATGATAGAAAATTTGAAGAGGTACTGACGCGACTTGACGACAAGGACTCCGAGCCTATAGAAGGGTTCTTAGACGTACTTCATGCCGATTTGAACTAATTTTTGTATCTTTGTGACGAATTTCATTATCTCCGTTATGGAAAACGTGGTTTGAACAAACTGAAGGTTGTGCCCGCAGACAAGAAACGGACTGACCGCCGTTCTTTTAGGTGGTTTTTCATTTTCAACAATATCGAAACGCCATGATTTGTTCTGACAAAACATTATACAACAATTCTCTTGGCATCGCTTTGGTGCTGATGCTGTTTTTTGCTTGCTACTTTCTTTTGGCAAAGACACCGGACAAGCGCATTTTCGCAAACTATTTGAAGTCGCGGCGACTCATGGCAGGAGCCCTGTTGATATTGTCGGCCAATTATGCCGTACATTTGTTTTTCGCCCCTCGGTTCTTGTGGCAAGAGGCGGCTGTCATGATGAACCTCTCCACCTATTACATTACCTACTGGTTCTTCAGCTGCGCGTTTCTGACGCTACTCAATCCTCATTATTTCACGGCCAAACGGTTTCTCTGGTACATCGCGGGCTGGATGGCTTACGTTCTCATTTCCATAGCTGTTCTGCTATATCTGCCCAAGGACGGCCCCCAACAGGTGGCCATACTGCTCATGGCTCTATGGCTTGTAGCCTACGGTATCTATCTGTCGTATAAGATTATCCAGACCTATAACCAGGTAGTCAGGCTGTTCGACAACACCCATTCCGACGATATTGCCGCATACGTTAGCTGGATGTCAATCTTCACCTGGTGGGCACTGATATATGGCGTGGGATGCGGTTTGCTCACTTTCCTTCCCGACAGATATGTGTTTCTTTGGGTCTTGTCGAGCATTCCGTTCTACATCTATCTGTTTTGTTCCTACCTGAATTATCTCCTTTTCTATGAGAAGGTAGAGCATATATTAGAAAAGGAGATGACTACGGAACCTGATTCAGAGCTTGATGATTCCGAAACGGAAGAGCCGCCTGCTTATCATGCCGAAATCAAGGAGAAGTTGGAAAAATGGATGGCCACCGAAGGATACAGGCAGCAAGGACTCACCATCGAGGAAATGGCAGCCTCGCTGGCCACCAACCGCACCTACCTCTCCTCTTACATGAAAACGGTTTATCACACATCGTTCCGCGAATGGATTGTCGATCTGCGCATCGAATATGCCAGGCAGCAGTTGGTGAAGCACCCTGAACTGACTGTGGCAGCCATATCCGAGACTTCCGGTTTCCTTTCACTAAGTTATTTCACAAAGATATTCACGAAGAAAACAGGCTACACACCGTCCAGATGGCGTAAGAAGTTAATAGAGAGCAATGAGGGAGGCAATTAATTGTTCGTTGTCGACCTGTATTTGTCTTCTTCAAAAAAGAAAAGTATTGCGGCAGTACCCAGCAGGAGTACCACAGTACTTAGGTCTGAATACCACAGTACTCCTGCGGATTACTGGTGTAATATCCGAAGGAGTACTGCTGTAATAATAGTAAAAGTACTGGTGTATGCCAAGTATGCGTACTGAGTCTATCATGACTACATAGAGTATTCCCATATCTTCCATTGTGGCGATATGGCGAAAGTAGTATTCCAGTCTGCCAACGTCCATTTCATGATCTGCAACTTTGCTCCTATCAGAGCCTGCACCCCAAACATCAGGTTGGCATCAAAGGAGAACGTAGGATCTCCTTTTACCGGCACCGTCACCGTGGCATCGGCATTGAGTCCCAGTCGTGGTCCGACAGCGAGTTCGGGTCCGGCAAAACCATATATCAACGCATCGCAAGAGACATAGAAGCCTATGCCGGTCTTCAGGTTCACGTTGCCCTTGATGATATCCATGGAAAACTTGTTCTCCACCTCCTTATATTCTCCGTAAGCCTTCCATGAGCCTTCATAGAGAACACCTGCCTTAAACTCATTCTCAAACTTATACGAGCACCCCGCGCCGATATTGCCTATCAGCGTACCATCGACTTTGAAAATCACACCAGGATTAAACGAGATGCTTACGGGAACAATTCCCACCATGAATACCGTAGTATAGCCGGGGAAACTGATCAAGCGTTTGGTAAATTTGTCTTTGGGCAGTGTACAGCTTCCACCTACTTTCAAGGTCAAGTCGGGCTTGAAGGCAAAACCACCATAGACACCCGTATCAAATTTCTTTAGCGAGATTCCTTTTTTAAGCGAGAAGCCGGTCTTTATCTGCACCTTGGCATTCACTTTTGCCTTGACAGGCACCGTCAGACCTAAGCTAACATCGGCTTTTGAATCCAACTTGAAATTGGCAATCAGCTTGACATCTTTGTTGATGATAGACCAATCAAAGTTTGGCATCTCCAAGCTCTCGGCTGTAGCATATTCGTAGCCTTCATTTCCATAGGTCGGGATAAAATATTTGCTGTCTTGAAGGATATTGTCCTCCGTCACCTGCACATCTTCCCCGGCGCCTCCCTCGCCGGTATAGAGAATCACTGCTGGATGAATGGTGTCGCCTTCCATATACCGGGAGGATATGTCCTCAACGAGATTGGAACCTCCGGCGTGGCTCCATGATTTTGCAGCCTGATGGTTGACGTGTATGCGCGTATCAAAATTGATTTCCGCGTCTTCCGGCAACACATCGGCCAACGAGGCACTCTTGTCAACGGTAAGGATATAGCGACCGTCTTTCAAGGATTCTGAAGTGGCACGTCGGATATATGGCAGACAGTTCACCTTCTGCCATATAGCCATCGGCCTACCTGAGAAATGAGTGATGCCCAACTTGTCGGCTAAGGTCTTGCTAACGGAAATCTGCGTGGTATCGGCATCCAGAATGATGACATCGTCGGAAGCGATAAAGTGGTGATAAGTCAGGGCGATGGCTGTCGATTCTGTCATCTCCTGTTCCCCTTGTCCACCCGTGAATGAGTCATCGTCGCTTGAACATCCCATAACAAGAAGAACCGAGAATACCAACATCGGTGCCGTCCATAGGATGGATTTGACTTTTCCCAGTAGTGGCATAGTGTTGAATATTGTTTTGGTCATCATGCCTGTGTATTAAAGCCTATTTTACTTTGAAGTTATAAATTTTTCCATAGTCTCTCAGGATAGCCAGACGAAGTGACTTTTCACTGAGGTTGTAGAGGCATGACCATTGGGTCTGAGATGTGATATTATTCAAGTCGGCTGGCTGTGAAACGTCAGACAGCAGCGACATGGCACCATCGGAACTCAGCTGGTAGTTGTTCTCGGCGAGCTTGTTTCTTATCGTCCAATAGCGACCCTTGCCATGGTCGGAACCCCAGCCGTCATTGGTACCTACCATCGTAGGTGAGACATAGAAGTTAGTGACGCAGCGCAGCGTGTCATTGCCTGTCAGCATTTCCATAACAGTAGGAATTTTTTCGCCCTTTTTGAGCGTATATTCCACAATGGCATAGTCGCCTGTGGCATCAGCCATGAAATAATGGTAGTTGCTGTGTCCGTTACCTTTCATATTCATATCGTAATTTTTAAGCATGGCCACGGCTTCCTTGACGGTGGACGCACGGTCGAGCAACATACGTATGGCTCACTAGTGTCTCTTAAAATCTGTTAATAGGGAATTGCTAATCTCTGTATTCAT
>SAMEA3663118__coassemble_112_pt1 | contig 54856 bp, 40 predicted proteins | sample SAMEA3663118__metabat2_high_PE_005 | metagenome-assembled genome bin SAMEA3663118 (sample SAMEA3663118) | pig gut metagenome | biome: pig gut; feature: pig-associated habitat; material: faeces | place: Denmark | collected 2012 | reverse complement strand
ATGTTCCAGGCGTCGGCGGCGTCGAGCTTGTCTTGTAGTTCGGCCTGACGCTCGATGAGTTTTTCCATCTTAGCCGGATCTTCGAGCACTTCAGGATCGGCGAAGGCGTTGTTGACCTCGTCATATTCCTTGAGAAGGTCCATGATAGGTTTGGCGCCCTCTTCCACAACCTCGCGCACAGTCTTGTCGGGGTCAAGTTTCGGCTCCTGCTCGAGATAGCCTACGCTGTAGCCGGGCGAGAACACCACGTTGCCCTGATAGCTCTTGTCGATGCCGGCAATTATCTTGAGAAGGGTTGACTTTCCGCTGCCGTTCAAACCGATGATGCCGATTTTCGCACCATAGAAGAAGGAGAGGTAGATGTTTTTGAGAATCGTTCGCTGCGGCGGGATGATTTTGCTTACTCCCACCATCGAGAAAATGACTTTCTTGTCGTCGGCCATGATTGATGTGTTAGGGCGTGGTTATTTAGCGTGAACAGTTCTGTAGTCGCATTTCACTTTTCCGCGGGCCATGTTGTTGAGCTTGTTGCGGATCATCTGCTTGCGGATAGGGGAGATGCGGTCGGTATAGACCATCCCGAGCAGGTGGTCGTATTCATGCTGGATTATCCTGGCGAGGAATCCGTGGAATTCCTGCTCGTGCTCCTCGAAGTTCTCGTCGAGCCAGTTGAAGCGGATATGCTCCACGCGCTTCACGTTTTCCGTCAGACCGGGAAGCGAGAGGCATCCTTCGGCTCTCGACACGGGGGCTTCGTCCTCGATCACTTCGAGCTGCGGATTGATGAAGACCATCTTGGAGTCCTTGCATTCGGGGAATTCTTCGGCCACCGGCGAACCGTCGATCACGATCACGGCGATCGCTTTGCCTATCTGCGGGGCGGCGAGGCCGACGCCGTCGGTGAAATACATCGTCTCGAACATGTCTTTGATGAGCTTTTCGAGATCGGGATAGTCTGATTCTATGTCTTCGGCTTCCTTGCGAAGCACGGGGTGACCGTATAAATAAACCGGTAATACCATTATGCTGAAATTTTGTGCAAAATTACTCAAAATTCCGCATACAACCAAATCGCGGGAGACCTCTCGGAGGAATCTCGGAGGAATGTCAGGGATTGTGGGTTTCGAGCCAGGTGTTGAGGATGATTACGGCCGACATCTCGTCGGCGAGACCTTTGCGCTGGCGGTCGCTTTTCTTGAAGCCGGCGGCGAGCATTTCGCGATGGGCGATGACGGAGGTGAACCGTTCGTCGCACATTTCGATTTTCATATCGGGAAGTTCGCGGCGCAGACGTCCTAAGAAGGGTTTTATATAGCGCATCGATTCCGACTCTTCGCCAAGCATGGTGCGCGGTTCTCCCATTAGGATGAGATCGACCGGTTCGCGGCTGCAATAATCCTTTATAAAGTCGAGCAGATCGCATGTGCGCACAGCAGGCAGCGAGTTGGCAACAAGCCGGAGCGTGTCGGTGACTGCCACGCCGGAGCGCTTCCTGCCGAAATCAATCGCCATTATTCTTCCCATTTCAATCTGTTTTTATGATATCTGTTTTTAGATAAGGTGAGAATAAACGGAATGTTCCGCACCCGGGAACGACCCCGCGTGCGGAACATTGGTTAGAAAATGCGTGAATGATGCATTATTTCTTCGAACCGAAATAACGCTCGTAGAGACCTGCGAAACCGCGACCGTGGCGAGCTTCATCTTTTGCCATCTCGTGAACTGTGTCGTGGATAGCGTCGAGGCCTGCCTCTTTGGCGTTTTTGGCGATGCGCATCTTGTCGGCGTTGGCGCCTGCCTCAGCGTGCATGCGCTTGTCGAGGTTGGTCTTGGTGTCCCAAACCATGTCACCGAGGAGCTCGGCAAACTTGGCGGCGTGCTCTGCCTCTTCCCATGCATAGCGCTTGAAAGCCTCTGCGATTTCGGGATAACCCTCGCGGTCAGCCTGGCGCGACATTGCGAGATACATTCCTACTTCCGTGCATTCGCCCATGAAGTGAGTGTTGAGGTCTTTGATCATCTCCTCGCCTGTGCCTTTGGCTACGCCGATCTCATGCTCTGTTACGAACTGAAGAGCGCTTTCGGGATCGAGCTCTTTGAATTTCGAACGGGGAACGCCGCACTGCGGGCATTTTTCGGGTGCTTCTTCACCTTCTGCGATATAGCCGCATACGGTGCAAATCCATTTCTTTGCCATTTCTTATTTCTATTTTATTTGTTGGATATGTTTCGTTTTGGATTGCAAAGATAGCAAATTTATTCGTTAAATAAAACATTGGATTTACAAAAAATTGGTTAAATTTGTAAGTGTTGTTAGGTTTTAGGCTTTAGGTTTTATGTTTTAGGTTATAAGCCTTAGGACTTTGGCCTGACGTAATGGCTTATGGTCTTGGAAAAGGAAAAAATTATGAAAGAGAGAAGGAATCTTTCTGCAATTCTTGAAAACAGGGTCAGGGAATCGCTTGGCAGAGCGGACGTCCGGAAGGTGCTGGCCGGGGTCAGTGGCGGTGCAGATTCGGTGGCGCTGCTCAGGCTCCTTGTGAGCGCCGGGGCGGAGGTTACGGCGGTGCATTGCAATTTTCATCTGCGAGGGGAAGAGAGCGACCGCGACGAAGTGTTTACGCGTGACGTATGCCGACAGTGTGGCGTGAACCTTATTGTGCGCGATGTCGATGTCGCAGCTTATCAGGCTGAGCATAAATGTTCGGTCGAGACGGCATGCCGCGACACCCGCTATGCCATTTTCCGCGAGATAATGGCCGAGCGGGGAGCCGAGAGGATCGCAGTAGCACACAATTCCGACGATCAGGCCGAAACTCTGCTCCTTCACCTTTTCCGGGGAGCGGGAGTGCGCGGACTTTGCGGAATGCTCGAAGACACCGGAGAAATTCTCCGGCCGCTCCTCTCTACTTCCAGATCAGAAATAGAGGAATATCTGAGGGAAATCAATCGGGATTTCGTCACTGATTCCACCAATCTCTCCATAGATTACCGGCGCAATTATATCCGCCATAAGATTCTACCCGATATCGAAGAGCGTTGGCCCGGAATCAGAAGTGTGCTCGCGCGCACGGCCATGCGCATGCAGACAGAAGAGAGGATGCTCCGTTCGATTGAGGAGGTGCTGATTCAGGGAGATGCCATCTCTTATGACGCTGTCATGAAATCGGCCTCTCCGGATTGGACGGTCTATCGTTTTGCCAGCCGTTACGGGGCTTCTCCGACGGTTTGCGAAGAGATCGCACGCACGTTGACGAGCGGCAATATTCTGCCCGGGAAGATTTGGCGAGTCGAAGATGGGTGCATTGCGACTCAGCGCGATTCCCTTAGATTCTTCGCAGATGATTCGATTGAAGATCCGGCTGCCGAAAATCCGGAAGGAGCCGATGGCGACCATCCCTTCCGCATAGAGAGTCTTCCTCCAATTGTCGGGTCATTTATTGACCTAAAGCGGGAGATGAAAGCGAAAGGTAACGATGAATTCTGGGGGGATATCCCTGCCGGAGAGATCGAATTCCGTCATTGGCGGGAGGGGGATATGATTGAACCGCTCGGAATGAAAGGGCGTCAGCTTGTCAGCAAGATAATGAAAGATGCCAAATATTCGATTGAGCAGAAACGGCGCCAATGGATAATGTGCGATCGCCGCAACGGAAAGATCCTGTGGCTTCCCGGCCTCAAGCGGTCAAGGCATTCCCTAATAAAGCCCTCGGCCGAAAATCCTCTGCATATTATTTTGGCACGGTAAAAAAAGAGGTCATTCAGTCCAGGTGAAGAGGGCGTATCCTCCGGGCTCGAGGTTGATGTTGGTGCGGCTTTTGGTGGAGCGTTTCCCTTCGGAGTTCAGCCTTACCACGTCAGCGGTCATCGTCAGGTTGATCCGCTGCTTGTTCTGGAAGTCGCGGTTGACAATGAGCATATAGTTGCGTCCATGGTTGGTGAGATGAGAGACCAGCACGCCGATTCCGTTCGATTCGACTCTTGAGATTTTGCGGGGAAGGTCGCCTGCGCTGAGGCGTTTGGTGCCTGCGGGAATCCGGTCGCCGGTGTGGCGCACCTTGAGCACCTTGCAGCCGAGGAACACCGGGGCGAGCGCCTGGATCTGATGGTTGAGGTCGCTGACCATATACCAGTATTTCGTCTTTCTTCCGTTCTCGTCGATCGGGAAGCATGTGAATTCAAAATCCGAGACCTTATACCATGCATAGGAATATGCGAGGAAACCCTGCGCGCCGTAGGCGAGTCCGGAGAAAGCTTCGAGGAAGAGCATTCCTTTCGTCGGATTGGGATAAACGAGATGGCCGGCGGCGAGATAGAATGTCCAGAGCCTTACATTGCGCTTGCGGCATATCTCGGAAGCCTCCTCGAGGTCTTTGTAGAAATTGTTGCGCAGGATTATCTCTCCATCTTTCTCTATGATGGGATAGAAATCATAGGATACGACATTGGGATTGGCAATCTCGCAGAATTTGTCGAAATAGTCGTAGAAAGAAGCTGCTTTCAGAGCTTTTGTCGGGGCGTAAGATGGCAAGAGGTTGGCAAGGGCGATCGCTTTTGGATCGACCGCATAGCTCTCCTTGATCAGGCTGGCATATCTTTCGAAAAGATCGGCCCCGGGTTCGTCGCCGAGGAAAAATCCGCAGACGTCGGGATCACCGGCGAATCTCCGGAAAGCGCGTGGCGCGGTCTTCGGATCCCTGGTTACTCCCATGTCGAGCATCATCTTTAGCCCGGTTCCCCTCATGGCAGCGAGAGCCGTGTCGGAGAGCTCGGGAGACATATAGCCTTTAGCGATGGTAAAACCGCAGTCGGCGAGAGTCTGAAACTGCTGATGATTGATAAACTTGCGGGTGTTGAACGATCCCCAGGCCACAATCGGGAACTTGTTGCCGGTAGGGTTGACATAAGCGGGGGCGTCGACGGGCGCTACGTTTTGCGCGGGAGCCGGAATTATTGCGGCGACAATCATCAGTGTCGCCGCAATAAGAGCCTGAGATATTTTCATAGCCTTCATTATTCGAATATTCCTTCCACAGATTCGGTCGTCTCGGTCGGACCTGCATCCTCTTCGTATGAGCTGTAGGATTCACTTCCCGAATTGCAGAGGTCGAGGCCTTCGGGGAAGTCGAATTTGGCATCTTGCGAATAGGGAAGTCTCGGGTCGGCGTAGACCTTCTTCATATAAAGTCCGTAGATCGGGAGGGCCGCTTTGGCACCCTGGCCGAAAGCCATGGAGTTGAAGTGGATATATCGCTCTTCTCCGCCGACCCAGACGCCGGTGACGAGGTCGGGGGTGAAGCCCATGAACCAGGAGTCGGAGTTGGAGTTGGTCGTACCGGTCTTGCCGCCCATCTGCGCCGTGATGCCGTAGCGCGAGCGGAGGCTTGCGCCCGTACCGGAGTCGACGACATTGAGCAGGATCGACACGATCTTGTAGTAGGCGTCTTCGGAGGTCACTTCGGTGCGGTGGGGCACGGCGGAGTAGATGATGTTCCCCTGGTTGTCTTCGATTCGGGTCACGAAGATCGGGTCGACGCGGATACCTTTGTTGGCGAAGGCGGTGTAGGCGGCGACCATCTGTCCTACCGGAACGTCGACCGTTCCGAGGCAGAGAGGGAGAGTGGCGTCGATATAGCCCGAGATGCCGAACATCCTCATTTTGTTGGCGAGTGCGCCGGGGGTTAGCTCATGCACGAGACGGGCGGAGATCCAGTTGTTGGAGTTGGTGAGTGCCCATCGGAGGTCGACCATCTGGCCGACGCGGGCACGGCTGGAGTTTCGCGGCGCCCAGTTGCCGAAGACTGGCTGAGTGTTGCTGAACATCGAGCATGGTGTGAACTCCTGCTCCATGGCGAGAGTGTAGAGGAACGGCTTGGCGGTCGAACCGATCTGGCGGCGTCCGCGCGACACCATGTCATACTGGAAATGGGTGAAGTCGGGACCTCCGACGTATGCCTTGACATAGCCGGTGACAGGATCCATACTCATGAGGCCGGTGCGCAGGATGGTCTTCATGTAGAGGAGCGAGTCGTAGGGGGTCATGGTCACGGTTTTCGAGCCGGGCACGATGCTTGTAGACCGGCGTCCGTGCTCGTCGACCTTGGTCTCCTTGACGTATGCGAAGACGTCCATCTCGTATTTTGTATGGAAGGCGCGGTCGATCTCCGACTCGGAATAGCCGGCCTGCTTCATCACCCGGTAGCGCTCTGTCTGGCGCACGGCGTTCTTGATGAGACGCTGCACACCCTCATAGCTCAGCTCGTTGGGGTTGGAGGTGTAGGGGCCGGTGCGGCTGCCGCGTTTCTCGTTTTCAAACGCCGGCTGCAGATAACCGCCGAGATGCTCGTGAACGGCCTCTTCGGCATATTGCTGCATCGTGAGGTCGATTGAAGTATAGATGCGGAGGCCGTCGGTATAGAGATCATAGAATGAGCCGTCGGGCTTCGGGTTTTTGGCGATCCAGCCGTAGAGGGGATTCTCCTCCCAGAGGAGGGAATCGGTGTTGTAAGCTCCGAGGGCAACATGATAGGCGACTTCGTTGTCGTAGTTGCCGCGCTTGGGGCGCACCGGTTTCTGGGCGGTCATCATCTTGCGGATCTGTTCGCGAAGATAAGGGGCGGCCCCCTCCTTATGGTCGACCTTGTGATAGTCGAGCTCTATGGGAAGCTGTTTGACCGAATCGGCCTCTGCCTGCGAGATGAAGCCGGCCTTTGCCATCTGGTCGAGCACGACGTTGCGACGTTCGCGGGTGCGTTCCTCATGGCGAAGCGGATTGAAATAGCTGGGATTCTTCAGCATTCCGACGAGCATCGCCGACTCCTGGATGTTAAGGTCTTTCGGTTCTTTGCCGAAATAGACATTGGCTGCCGTCTTGATGCCGACGGCGTTGTTGAGGAAGTCGAAACGGTTGAGATACATGTTGATGATCTCATCTTTCGTGTAGCAACGCTCGAGCTTTACGGCGATCATCCATTCGATAGGTTTCTGGAGGGCTCGTTTGAAAATGTTTGCCGAGGGCTGGGTATAGAGTTGTTTGGCGAGCTGCTGGGTGATGGTCGACGCACCGCCCGACGACTTGTCGCCCATCAGCACGGTTTTGAAGCCGGTTCGTCCGAGGGCCTTGAAGTCGATTCCGGAATGCTCCTTGAAGCGCACGTCTTCGGTGGCGATCAGGGCGTTGATAACATGGGTGGAGATGCCGTTGTAGTCGGTATAGACGCGGTTGCCGCTGCCGTAATAGTAGCGGCCGAGCTCGGTGGTGCCGTCGGAGGCGTAAACGAGCGAGGCCAGCTTGTTGTGGGGATCTTCAAGTTCCTCGATGGGAGGCATATATCCGATCACACCGTTGTAGATAAGCAGCAGAAACAGGAAAATTGTGAAGCCGATGGATAGGAATGAGATCCAGAGCCAGCGCACGATTGCGCGGTTTCTTTTAATCCGTTTCCGGCTCTTTCCGGGCTTGGGATCAAACTCTTCCAACTCAGCGTTATATATATTGTTGTTTTCTTTCATACGCAAGTCTGCCATCTGATATGGCGGCAGTAGCAAATGCAAAGATAATCAAAATCTGCGTAATTGCCGCAAAAAAAGCGCAAACGGCCTATTTCTCCGTGTTGCTTTTCACCTTATGGGGCTTGTTCTCCGTTTTTATTTCTCCTTTTTGACGGAGAAACCGAATTTGCCGATCATCTCGCCGAGACGGTAATAATGGCCGTGGACGTAGGCCATCAGACCGCTCTTTTCGAGGCAGAAGCGTCCCGATTCGGGGTCGATGAGCGATTCGTCGGCACGGACGTTGATCACTTCTGCAAGGAAGAAATGGTGACTGCCGAGGTCGGTGACTGATTTCACCCGGCATTCGATGGAAAGGGGCGACTCGAGGATAGTGGGGGATTTCACGGTTTCGCCGGGAATCGGTGTCAGCCCGGTCTCTTTCCATTTGTTGTAATCGCGGCCCGAACGGACACCGGCCCAGTCGGTTGCGCGAGCCATGTCGGCGGTGGTGAGATTGATGGTGAACTCCATGGTGCGCATCAGGATGGGGAAAGAGTTGCGCTCCTTGCGCACTGAAATATAGCACATTGCCGGGTCGGAGCATACGGTTCCGGTCCATGCCACTGTGAGCATCGTCCATTCTTCGGGATTGTCGCCGGCCGTTACCAATACTGCCGGAAGAGGATAAATCATGGTGCCGGGTCGCCAGGATACTTTTGCCATAGTTCGGGTATTAATATTTTTGCATTTGTTTGCAAATTTAGCGAATTATTCGGTAGTATGGTTAAATTATGTCGCAAGTGTCGGTTATTTTTATTATTTTTGTGTTTGAAAGAGTAGAACAGGCTCTTGGAAGCATCTACTAAGGATAATCGGATAAAATTCTTACACAATATATAACCTTTAATTTATGAGTAATGACGAACTGCTGAGAACCGTTACCGAACGGGCTCAGAAATGGCTTGGCCCCGAGTATGACGAAGAGACCCGCAAAGAGGTGAAACGCATGCTCGACGCCGAGGACAAGACAGAACTTATCGAATCGTTCTATAAAGATCTGGAGTTTGGCACAGGCGGTCTTCGCGGCATCATGGGTGCCGGCACCAACCGCATGAATATCTACACAGTAGGCTCTGCCACCCAGGGTCTGGCCAACTATCTGAAGGATTGCTTCAAGGATCTTCCCCAGATTGCTGTGGCGGTAGGTCACGACGTGCGCAACAACTCGCGTAAATTCGCCGAGTTGACGGCCGACGTTTTCTCTGCCAACGGTATCAAGGTGTATCTTTTCGACGGTCCGTGCCCCACTCCTGAGGTGAGCTATGCCATCCGCAAGCTCGGATGCCAGAGCGGCGTGATGGTTACGGCCAGCCACAACCCGAAGGAGTATAACGGTTACAAGGCTTACTGGAGCGACGGCGCCCAGATGATCGCCCCCCACGATGTGAAGACAATCGAGTATGTCAACGCCATCACTTCGGTCGACCAGATCAAATTCACACCCCGTAAGGAACTTATCCAGAGCATCGGCAAGGATATTGACGAGCAGTTCCTCGCCGACATCCATAAGCTGAGCCTTGATCCGGAGGCTGACAAGCGTCACCATGACATGAAGATCGTTTACACGCCGATCCACGGCACCGGTCTGCGACTGATGTATGACTCGCTCCGCCTCTGGGGCTTCGACAATGTGATCCATGTTCCTGAACAGGATGTTCAGAGCGGCAATTTCCCGACGGTCGTTTCTCCTAACCCCGAGAATCCGGAGGCAATGGCAATGGCTGTGGAGAAGGCTAAGGAGACAGGCGCAAGCATCGTGCTGGCTTCCGATCCCGACGCCGACCGTGTCGGTCTGGTGGTTCGCGACAAGAAGGGTAACTATCAGCTGGTGAACGGCAACCAGATCTGCATGATCCTTATCTACTACATCATCACCAACAATGTCGAGAAGAAGCTTCTCAACGGTTCGGAATATGTTGTGAAGACGATTGTGACTACGGAGACGATCAAGCGTATCGCCGATGCCAACAAGGTTAAATGCTTCGACTGCTACACCGGTTTCAAGTGGATCGCCGACGTGATGCGCAACATGGAGGGTCAGGGTCGCTATCTGGGCGGCGGCGAGGAGAGCTACGGCTTCCTGGCAGAGACTTTCGTTCGCGACAAGGATTCGATTTCGGCCAACTCGTTGATCGCCGAGTGCGCCGCATGGGCAGCCGACAAGGGCATGAACCTCTATGAGACGCTCGTCGACATCTATGCTGAATATGGTTTCTCGCGCGAACGCGGTGTGAGTGTGGTTCGTCCCGGCAAGACGGGTGCGGAGGAAATCGTTGCGATGATGAAGAATTTCCGCGAGAATCCTCCCAAGGAGCTCGCCGGCAACAAAGTGACCTGCATCAAGGATTACAGCGACCTCAACTGCCGCAACCTCGTGAGCGGTGAAGTGGAGAAGATGAACTTCCCGACCACGAGCAACGTGCTTCAGTTCTTCACCGAGAACGGTGACAAGATTTCTATCCGTCCTTCCGGCACCGAACCGAAGATCAAATTCTATGTAGAGGTTCGTGAAGACATGGCCTCGAAAGAGGATTATGAAGCCACGGTAGAGAAAGCCGAGAAGCACATCGACAGCATCCTCGCCGACCTCGGCGTGAAATAAGACCCCGAGCTTGAAAAAGGAAAAGTTGCTACTCGTCATGAGTGCAACCGACACATAAAATAAAACTAAATCGCCCTGTCCGTCTCTTCAGTACAGACAGGGCGATGCGTTTTAAGGACAAGAATGTGAAGACTAAAGAAGAGATTATCAATAATCTGAAGCAACATCAGAGCAAGAACCATTCTAAATGGAGGGAGAAAGCTGAGTGGCGCATGGCCAACAGGGAGTGGCTTCGCTATTCACAGCAAATAGCCATGATGATGCTTGACAAAATGGAGGAACTCGGACTGACGCAGATGTCGGTTGTCGAGCGGATGGGCTGCTCTCAACAATATATCTCCCGCGTACTGAAAGGAACGGAGAATCTATCAATCGAGACAATCTCAAAGATCGAGGGCGCACTTGACCTCGCTATTCTCGAAACTGCCTTAGTAAGAAGATAAGAGTTTTGATAGCGGGCACTTTTTTGTGTAATTTTTTGGGAGGGGAGGGGGAGAATCGAAAGTTTTTGTTATATTTGCAAATTGTAGCGGAGACAATTCACTTCAACTCTGTCGGATTCCGCCTTAAATCTATCGCATACCATTATGATCTTATCCATGACCGGCTTTGGCCGCGGCACATCCTCCTCTCTCACCAAGAAAATTACAGTGGAAATCAAGTCGCTCAACAGCAAACAGTTCGACTTGATAATGCGCGTGCCTTCCTCGCTGCGCGAACGCGAAGTGGAGGAACGCAATTTCATAGGCGCGAATCTCGAGCGGGGAAAAGTAGAACTCTCGGCCACATCCGAAGCCGTCGGGGCCGAAGCCGCCATGCAGATCAACCAGCCGGTGATCGCCGCTTACCTCAGCCAGCTTCGCGAGATGGGGCAGAAACTCGGCCTTCCGGAACCCGAAGACTGGTATGGCGTGCTGATGCGCCTTCCCGACGCCATGAAGGCAGATAACCAGCAGCTTGACGAAGCCGATACCGAGGCATTCCATAAAGCAGTCGAAGAGGCGGTGAAAGCACTCGTGGAATTCCGCAAGGCCGAGGGTCGCAAACTTTATGGCTTTTTCGTCGAAAAAATCGAAAACATCGGCAAACTCCTCGAGCAGATCACACCTTATGAAGAGGAACGCGTGCCCAAGATAAAAGCCCGCCTCGAAGAACAGCTCTCCCGCCTCGACTCGATAGAATACGACCACGGCCGACTCGAGCAGGAACTCATATTCTATATCGAGAAACTCGACGTCACCGAAGAGAAAACACGCCTCCGCGCCCATCTAAACTACTTCCTCGAGACCCTCGGGGAGAAAGACGGGAAAAGGGCGTCACAGGGGCAGGGTAAGAAACTCGGCTTCATCGCCCAGGAGATGGGCCGCGAGATCAACACGCTCGGCTCGAAATCAAACCATGCGGAGATGCAGAAAATCGTGGTCCGCATGAAAGACGAACTCGAACAGATCAAAGAGCAGGTGCTCAACGTGCTCTGACAAACAAAAGGGGAGGAGGAAGCGCCTCCCCGAACATAACAGACAATGAACAAAGGGAAGATCATCATCCTCTCCGCCCCGTCGGGCACCGGGAAATCCACTATCATCTCCCGGCTCATGGAGCATCCGGAACTCAAACTGCAGTTTTCAATCTCGGCCACGAGCCGTCAGCCCCGCGGCGGAGAATGCCACGGGCGGGAATACTACTTCCTGACTCCCGAAGAATTCGCCTCCCGTGTGAAGAAAGGAGACTTCGTGGAATGGGAGGAAGTCTACGCCGGCACGTGCTACGGCACACTGCGCGCCGAAGTGGAGCGGGTGGTGGGCAACGGCGGCAACCTGATCATGGACATCGACGTCAAGGGAGCCTTGAACGTCAAGCGGCAGTTTGGCGACGATGCGGTGGCGATCTTCGTCATGCCTCCCTCGGTAGAAGAACTTGAACGCCGTCTGCGCGGACGAGCCACCGACTCCGAAGAATCAGTGCGCAAACGCCTCGACAAAGCCGAATACGAGATGACCTTCGCCCCGAAATTCGATATCGAAGTGATAAACGACTCCCTCGACAGGGCGGTAGAGGAAGTGGCCGGCATCATAATGAAAGGAGTAGGAAAGGAATGAGAATCGGAATATTCGGCGGAAGTTTCAATCCGATCCATATCGGGCATGCGATGGTGGCGAGCTATTGCGTGCAGCGTTGCGACCTCGACGAGGTATGGCTCATGCCGAGCCGCGTGAACCCGCTCAAAACGTCGGTGCCACCCGTGTCGGACGCCCACCGGCTCGCCATGTGCAAGCTTGTGGCCGATAAAGTCGACGGACTGAAAGTCTCCGACTTCGAACAGGAGCTGCCGGCGCCATCCTATACCTACCGCACGCTATGCAAACTGCGCGAAGAGCATCCCGACGACGAATTCGTGCTCATCATAGGATCCGACAACTGGCACATATTCCCCCGATGGCGCAACTATAAAGAGCTGCGCGAAGAGTTCGGAATACTTATCTATCCGCGTCCATGGTATGGCGTGCATCTCGGCGGCGCCGTCCCGAAAGTGAAGATAATCGAAGATCCCGAAGCCCCCTCTGCCGAGATATCCTCAACCTTCATCCGCGACGGCATCAAGCGCGGAATGAACATGAACTTCTATCTGACACAGGAAGTTATAGAGTATATAAAGGAGAACCGTCTATATGAATGAAACAGAACTGAGAAGCCGTCTTCTCGGCGTAGTGGCGCTGGCATCGCGTTATTGCGCCACTCTTGAGAACGCCCGCGAAACCGAACGCGACGTCTTTATCGCCGAGATGCTCGACATCCTGCCGAGGCTATATCTCGAATTTTCAGGCATCGACGCCGACGAACTCGCCGGACCGGCCGAATATGAATATTATCCCTCCTATGTCGACGAAGATTATTACGGGAGCGTGCGCCGCAACGCCGAGCAGCTTCTTGGCCCCGACGACGTCTTCCTCGAAACCTTCGAAGAGGACATGAAATATAGCGACACACCGATTGCGGCCTCGATCTCCGAATCGCTCGCCGACATCTTCCAGCCGCTCTATAACTTCATCTGCATAGTCAAAGACACCGACGGGGAGAGTGCCCCGGGGGCGTTCCGCGAATGCAAAGAGAACTTCGAGGCCTACTGGAGCCAGACGCTCTGCAATGTGATGAGGGCCCTGAACCATGTAAGATATAATTCAACCGAAGAATAATGACAACGATCGAAAACCCCATGTCGGTCCCCGAGATCGACCGTCTTTTCAAACTGATGAACGAGTCGACCTGCAACTTTCTGGCAGTCGACGCCATGCGCCGTCTTCTCGAAGAGAAAGGCTTCCGCCCCCTCGACGAGGGAGAGGAATGGAAGATAGAGAAGGGTGGCAAATATTACGTGGTTAAAAACGGCAGCGCGATATTCGCATTCGTAGCCGGCACAGCACCTCTCGAAGAGGCGGGCCTCCGCATCGTGGCCGCCCACAGCGACTCGCCCTGCTTCAAACTCAAGCCCAACTGCGAGATAAAAGGAGACGGGGGAGTGATATCGCTCAATGTCGAGAAATATGGCGGCGGCATCATGTATACCTGGTTTGACCGTCCGCTTTCGATATCCGGCCGCGTGATGGTGCCCGGAAAGGATGCTCTCCATCCGCGTCAGATTCTTGTCGACGTGCGCAAGCCTGTGGCCACTATTCCCCATCTCGCCATCCACTTCAACCGCGAGGTCAACGACGGGAATCCTCTTTCCGTGCAGAAAGACATGAAGCCCGTGATCGGCTATTACTCCTCCGAAGAACTCCTGAGGCTCGCCGACGACAACAAACGGTTCAAGGAGCGTCCCGGAGCGATCCGCCACATCATAGCGGAAACCCTACGCAATCAGGGGGAAGACATCAAGCCCGAAGACATCATCGATTACGAACTTTGCCTTTATCCCGCCGAACCCGTAAGGCTCATCGGCGCGCATGAGGAATACTTCCAGTCGGCCCGCATCGACGACCTTTCAATGGCGTTTGCCGGGCTGGAGGCGATTCTTTCCGAATGCGACCGCGAATGCAGTGCAACGAGAGTGCTCGCGGTGTTCGACAACGAAGAGACCGGATCTGGCACGAAGCAGGGTGCGCATTCCCCCGTGCTCCGTCACATAGTGGAGCGTATATGCATTTCCATGTCGGCAGATCCGCAGGCCCAGTATCGCGCGCTTGCCAAATCATTTATGATATCGGCCGACGACGCCCACGCCTGGCATCCGAACTACAACGACAAATACGACCCGACCAACCATCCCGTGATGGGTAACGGCCCCGTGGTCAAGATCAACGCCAACTGCAAATATATGACCGACGCCGAGGGTGCGGCAGTGTTCCGTCTGCTATGCGAGAAGGCCGGAGTCAACGCCCAGTATTTCGTGAACCATGCCGACGTGGCCGGCGGAAGCACCCTGGGCAACATATCCTCCGCGCAGCTCGACGTGCCCGGTGTTGACGTAGGCAACGCCATCTGGGCAATGCATTCCGCAGCCGAAACGGCGGCCGTCAGCGACCATCTCGACATGATCAGAGTGATGCGCGAGTTTTTCAATTAAAAAATTTTTGTTAAATTTGCACTCTGAATTGTTCCGGCCGCTCACATAAGCGGCTCGAGTGCGTTATATAATAGTCGGGAAGGTGTCGGTTTCCATCGATCCGAGAGCCGGCGAATCCCCGTTTCATCCGCATTATAAGCGCAATATCAGAGTAAAAACAATAGAAACATATCATATATTCCAGAAATGAAAATCGAATATTCCAAAATCGACGACGTCAACGGTGTGATCACCATGGTTGTCGAGGAAAACGACTATGCAGAGAATGTAAAGAAACAGCTCAAGGAACTCGGCAAGAAGCATTCCGAGCCCGGATTCCGTCCCGGTCATGTTCCCGCAGGTCTTCTTGAGAAGAAATATGGCAAGTATGCCCGCCAGGAGGCCATCAACGAAACAGTAGGAGAGGCTCTCTACAATTATATCAAAGAGGAGAAACTCCCGGTGCTCGGCAATCCGATGCCCGACAAAGAGAACCACGTTGGCGAAGAGAAGGAATTCGTTCTTAAATTCAATGTAGGTCTTGCACCTGAATTCGACGTTAAAGTCGACAAGGATGTCAAGATCCCCTACTATAACATCAAGGTCAGCGACGAGATGATCGACCGTCAGGACGAGGCTCTGCGCCGTCGTTTCGGCAAGCAGGTTCCCGGCGAGGAGGTCGATGCAACAGCCCTTGTAAAAGGTGTTATGACCGAGCTTAATGAAGACGGCACAGTCAAAGAGGGTGGCATCGTAGTTGAGAACGGCATCGTTTCTCCCCAGTATTTCAAGACCGAGGAGCAGCGTGCTCTCTTCATGGGCAAGAAGCCCGGCGACGAGGTAGTGTTCAACCCGGCAGCCACATGCGACGCCAATCCCACAGAGATGTCGTCGATGCTCAACATCGACAAGAACGACGTTGACGCACACAAGGGCGACTTCCGTTTCGACATCAAAGAAATCATCGTGCTGAAACCCGCCGAGCTCGGCGAAGAATACTTCAAGGAAGTCTTTGGCGCCGACAAGGTGAAAGACGAGAAAGAATATCGCGACGCCGTGAAAGATATGATCCAGGCCTCGCTCAAGGGCGACCAGAACTATCGCTTCACTATCGACGCCAAGAACGTCATCATGGCTGAGGTAGGGGATCTTCAGCTCCCCGACGCAATGCTCAAGGATTTCCTCATCTCTCAGAACGAGAACCTCAACGCCGAAAACATCGACGCAGAGTATGACGCGATCCGCGCCGATCTCCTCTGGGATCTCGAGAAAGACAAGGTCGGTCAGAAGCTCGGTGTCAAAGTAGAGCAGGAAGACCTGATGAACACCGCCCGTCTGCTTGCCCGCCAGCAGTTCGCACAGTATGGCATGGCCAGCGTGCCCGATGACGCCATCGACCGTTACGCCAACGAAATCCTCAAGGACGAGAAGGCTGCCCAGCAGGTTGCCCGCCAGACAGCCGACATGAAGCTCTTCGCAGCCATCCGCGACGCCGTCACACTCGACGAGAAAGAGGTGAGCGTGGATGAATTCAACGCCCTCTTCGCTCCGGCAGCCGAGAAATAATATTCTCCCCGGGAGGAAGCCAAATCAATTTGGCACTATTTTTGCATCTATCTTTTCAACTTCGCGGAAGCTGACTGCGGCTCCGCGAAGTTGAAATGTTAATAAAGGAAGGGTAACTTTCCTCAAAAAATAATGATTATGAACGACTTCAGAAACTATGCCGTGAACCATCTCGGCATGAGTTCCAACACACTCCACGACTACATGCGCAAGACGAATCTTGCCGCTCCCGCATCGGTCATGACCCCGACGTCAGACTATATGAATCCCTATATCCTCGAGGAACGCCAGCTCAACGTCACCCAGATGGACGTTTTCTCGCGCCTCATGATGGACCGCATCATATTTCTCGGCACGCAGGTGAACGACCAGAGCGCCAACATCATCCAGGCGCAGCTTCTCTATCTTGACTCGGTAGATCCCGAGAAAGACGTGGCTCTCTACATCAACTCTCCCGGCGGATCGGTATATGCCGGTCTCGGCATCTACGACACGATGCAGTATATCAACTCCGACGTGTCGACCATCTGCACCGGTATGGCGGCGTCGATGGCTGCAGTGCTCATGGTTGCCGGCGAGAAGGGAAAACGATTCGCGCTTCCTCACTCCCGCATCATGATCCATCAGCCGATGGGCGGAATCCAGGGTCAGGCCTCCGATATCGAGATCACGGCCCGCGAGATCCTCAAACTGAAAGAGGAACTTTACCGCATCATCTCCGACCATAGCGGCCAGCCCTTCTCGAAAGTGGAGGCCGATTCCGACCGCGACTACTGGATGACAGCGGCCGAGGCGAAGGAATACGGCATGATCGACAAAGTGCTCGTCAACCCTAAGAAAGATTGAGAAACAGAATAATATGGCTAAGAACTCAAACAAGAGCTGCATGATGTGCGGCCGCGCCGACTCGGAGGCCAATCCTGTGGTGCCGGTGATCGACGGGCTCGATCTCTGCAAGGACTGCATCGAGTTTATACATGAGAACGGCCAGGTGGCTCTGCGCAGCCGTCTTGCCAAGGAGGCTCCGAAGGTGAAGAACAAGATTCCGAAGCCTAAGGAGATCCGGAAATTCCTCGACGAATATGTGATCGGCCAGGAGGAGGCGAAGAAATATCTCTCCGTGGCGGTCTATAACCACTACAAGCGCATCAACCAGGAGGAGGCCGACGGCGACGATGTCGACATCGAGAAATCGAACATCATCCTTGTCGGACCGACCGGAACCGGCAAAACGCTTCTGGCGAAGACGATCGCAAGGCTTCTCGACGTCCCCTTTACCATAGTCGACGCCACCGTGCTGACAGAGGCCGGCTATGTGGGCGAGGATATAGAATCGCTGCTCACGCGACTGCTTCAGACATGCGATTACGACGTGGAGCGTGCCCAGCGCGGCATAGTCTTCATCGACGAGATCGACAAGATCGCGCGCAAGAGCGACAACCCCTCGATCACGCGCGACGTCAGCGGCGAGGGTGTGCAGCAGGGTCTGCTCAAGCTTCTCGAAGGGAGCGTGGTGCTCGTGCCGCCTCAGGGTGGCCGCAAGCATCCGGAGCAGAAACTCATACCGGTCGACACGAAAAACATCCTCTTCATCTGCGGCGGTGCCTTCGACGGCATCGAACGCAAGATCGCGTCGCGACTCAACACCCACATCGTCGGTTACGGCCACGATGAGAAGAGCCGCAAGCAGAAGCGCGAAAACCTGATGAAGTATGTTCTGCCGCAAGACCTGAAGAGCTTCGGACTGATTCCCGAGATCATCGGGCGTCTGCCGGTGCTGACCAGTCTCGATCCGCTCGACCGCGAAGCGTTGCGCCGCATTCTCACCGAACCGAAAAATGCCATCATCCGCCAGTATAAGAAGCTGTTCCAGCTTGACGGCGTTGAACTCGAGGTCAGCGATGACGCACTCGACGTGATAGTAGACAAGGCGATTGAATACAAGCTCGGCGCCCGCGGACTCCGCAGCATCGTGGAGACCATCATGGTCGACGCCATGTATGAGATCCCCGGCTCGAAGAAGAAAAAGTTCAAGGTCGACGCCGCCTACGTGCGCGACCAGCTTGAAAAAGCGCATTTCGAGTCGATCCAGCTCGCCGACTGAAAATTACTCAGACTGAATTTTTGCACCGTTTTCATTGGAAACGGTGCTTTTTTATGCGGAAATTCTTGGAATTGTCGGAAATTATGTTTAATTTTGTGTAACACGCATGGTTTTCCGCGTAAATTAAAATCATCTACCTTTATCCTCAGAGCGCACACAATGGCTGATACCAGAAAAATTCGCGAAGCAATGAAGTTCCATTTCGGATTCGACAGCTTCAAGGGAAATCAGTTGGAAATAATCAAAACTCTACTCGACGGCAAGAACGTCTTCGTTCTGATGCCGACGGGCGGAGGGAAATCGCTCTGCTATCAGCTTCCGGCCCTGATGTCGGAAGGAACCGCCATCATCATCTCTCCGCTGATCGCGCTGATGAAGAATCAGGTAGACGCCTTAAGAAATTATGGCGAGGAAGACAGGATCGCCCATTTTCTCAATTCCTCCCTTTCTAAAAAGGAGGCTGAGATCGTGCGCGAGGATGTCAGGTCGGGAAAGACGAAACTTCTTTATGTAGCTCCGGAATCGCTTGCCAAAGAGGCCAACGTGGAATTCTTCAAATCGGTCAAGATTTCATTTGTCGCTGTCGACGAGGCGCACTGTATCTCGGAATGGGGTCACGATTTCCGGCCGGAATACCGCCGGATCCGTCCGCTGATCTCGGAGATCGGTAATTTCCCGATCATCGCGCTGACGGCCACGGCCACTCCGAAAGTGCAGCACGACATAAAGAAGAATCTCGGGATGCTCGACGCCACAGTTTTCAAATCGAGTTTCAACAGGAAGAATCTCTACTACGAGGTCAGGCCGAAGACGAAAGACGTTGACCGCGACATAATCCGCTTCATAAAGAACAATCCCGGGAAGTCGGGCATAATCTATTGTCTGAGCCGCAAGAAAGTCGAAGAATTTGCGGAGACGCTGAGAATCAACCAGATCGCAGCGCTTCCATATCATGCCGGCATGGACGTGGCTACTCGTTCGGCGAATCAGGATGCCTTCCTCAACGAGCGTGCCGACGTTATCGTTGCCACGATAGCGTTCGGCATGGGAATCGACAAACCCGACGTGAGGTTTGTGATCCACTACGACGTTCCCAAGAGTCTCGAAGGTTATTATCAGGAGACGGGCCGGGCCGGCCGCGACGGCGGCGAAGGCGTCTGCCTGATGTATTATTCGCCGAAAGATGTGCAGAAACTCAAGAAGCTGCTGCAGAGCAAGACTGTGGCGGAGCAGGAGATATGCCACCAGTTGCTCGCGGAGACCTCGAACTATGCCGAATCGTCGGTTTGCCGCCGGAAAATCCTGATGCATTATTTCGGAGAGGAATATGTAGAGGAGAACTGCGGCAACTGCGACAACTGCCTCCATCCGAAAAAGAGCGTCAAGGCCTCCGACGAACTGTTGGCAGCGCTCGAATGTGTCGTCGAATTGAAAGAGAAATGCCGCATCGAATATGTAGTCAACGTGCTGATAGGCCGCGGCACTGACGAAATCCGTCAGAACGGCGACGATCAGATCGAGATTTTCGGCGCGCTGGAGCACACTGAAGAGCGGCTTGTCAACACAATACTGCAGCAGGCCGTCATTGCAGGCTATTTCGAGAAAGACATAGAGAATTACGGCACACTTCTGCTGACTGAAAAGGGACGCGCCTTCATGGCGGAGCCGGGCGAATTCATGGTGGTGGAAGATGTTGAATATGAAGACACCGACAGCGAGACGCCGCGCGGAAACAGCGCCGACGCCGCCGACGAGCAGCTGCATCATATCCTTCGCGGCCTCCGCAAAGATTTCGGAAGAAAATATAATCTTCCCCCTTATGTGATCTTCCAGGATTCGTCGCTCGCCGCCATGGCCACCACTTACCCCGTGACTATGGAAGAGCTCTACACCATTCCCGGAGTGGGAGTGGGGAAGGCCCACCGCTACGGACGCGAGTTTGTCGAGGTGATCAAGAAATATGTCGAGGAGAACGACATAGTCCGTCCCGAAGATTTCCGGATGCGCGTGATGCCGAGTCGCAACAACCGCAAGGTGCAGATAATCCAGTCGATCGACCGCAAGATCGACCTTGAGGAGATCGCCGACACAGTCGGGGTTGACTTCACCGATCTTGTAGGGGAGCTCGAGAGCATAGTCGAGACCGGAACCAAGATCGACATAGAGTATTATCTCAATGAAATCTTCGACGAAGACCAGGAGCAGGAGATCTTCGATTTCTTCCGCACATGGCCCGAAGATGACATAGAAGCGGCCATCCAGCATCTCGGCAACGAGTATGACGAAGACGACATCCGGCTGGTGCGTGTCCGTTTCCTCTCGGAAATGGCGAATTAAGACTTAACATTTCTACAATTTTTTTGCAAGGCATTCGTTAAAGTTATTGAGTGTCGAGTCCATGTTGCGTCAGATCGGCACGTAAAGCTAAGATTATAATTTTTATTATCTCAATAATGAAAAAAATATTAGTGGCCTCAGCCGGCGTATGTGCCGTGGCCCTCGCTTTTGCAGCGAAAGACCCTGTGATCATGACGGTCAACGGCGTTGATGTGCCAAAGTCGGAATTCGAGTATTTATACAACAAGAATTCGCAGCAGCAGATCAACCCCCAGAATCTCGAGGACTATGTCGAGATGTTCAAGCTTTACAAGCTGAAGGTGGCCGATGCCCGTGCTGAAGGAATCGACACCCTTCCGTCGTTTTTGAAAGAGACAGAGCAGTACAGGCATGACCTGTCGGCTCCCTATATGGTTGATTCGGTTTATCTCAACAAGCTCGTCAAGGAGGCTTACGACCGCAGCCGCAATGAAGCGGAGGCATATCATATCATGCTTTTCAAAGGTCGTGACGCCCAGACGAATCTCGAAACCCGCGAGCGCGCCGACAGCATCCGCAAAGTGCTTCTCAACGGCGGCGATTTCGCCGAGCTTGCCGCTAAGTATTCGCAAGACCGCGCAAGCAATTCACGAGGCGGTCGCATGGGATATATCATTGCCAACAACTATCCTTACTCATTCGACGTGACCGCCTTCTCCCTTCCCGAGGGAGAGATCTCCGAAGTTGTGGAAAGCCCGGTAGGTTTCCACATCCTTAAGGGAGGCAAGAAGCGTCCGGCCCGCGGCAAAGTTCGCGTAGCCCATATCCTCAAGCTCACCCAGGGGAAAGATGCAGCCGGAGCCGCCCAGGCAAAGGCGCAGATCGACTCGCTTTATAACCTGGCAGTGGCCGGCGGCGACTTCGCTCAGCTTGCCACCAACAATTCCGACGACCGCAACTCGGCCCGTCAGGGTGGAAATCTTCCTCTCTTCGGCGCCGGCGAGATGGTTGAGGAGTTCGACTCGGCAGCATTCGCGCTGGCCGACGGCGAGATCAGCAAACCCTTCGCCACATCTTACGGCTGGCACATAGTGAAGCGCTTCGACGGCAAGGCTCCCGAGAGTCTCGAGGAGATGAAGCCCCGTCTGCTCCAGCGCATGCAGCAGCGCAACGATCCCCGCTGGGGAATGATCCGCGACAACCTCAGCGCCAACCTCGCCCGCAAGCACAAAGCCTCGCTCAATAAAGAGGCCTACGACAAGTTCTATGCAGTTGTAGAGAAGGAAGGCCTCGACACAGCGGCCTATGCCTTTGCAGCCGGCCCGCTCGCCAACGAATGGATTGCCCAGATTGACGGCAAACGCATTCCTTTCAGCGACTTCATCTCCTTCCTCAGCGGTCTCAGACTCAAACGCGCTCTGGCCATGGAAATGCTTAGGGATGGTTTCCCCAACTATTACAACAAGCTGCTTGTCAACGCCGAAGAGGAGGATCTTCTCAAAGAGAACGCCGACTATCGCAATCTGCTGAAAGAGTATGTCGACGGTTCGCTCCTTTATGAAGTGAGCGTTCAGAAAGTCTGGGACAAGGCGTCGAAAGACACCGAAGGCCTCGACAAATTCTTCAAGGCCCACCGCAACGACTATGCGTGGAAAGAGCCTCATGCGAAAGGTTTCCTCGTGCAGGCCGCCAATGATTCGGTTGCAGCGCTTGTCAAGGCCCGCGCCGCAGAGCTTGGCGCCGACACCCTCGCCGTAGCGCTCCGCAAGGAGTTCCCGAAGGTGATAAGCGTTGACCGCGTGCTCGCACCGAAAGGCACCAACGCCATGGTCGACAACGTGATGTTCGGTGGTCCGAAGGTTGAGCCCTCCTCATCCTCCTATACCGTTTATTTCATGCTCAATCCGAGAGTGATCACCGTGCCTGAAGAGGTGTCGGACGTTAAGGGCCTCGTCACGAGCGACTATCAGAACGAGTTCCAGACGGCATGGGAAAATGAGCTTCGCCGCAAATATCCGGTGAAGGTCAACGAGAAAGTATTAAAGACCGTTAAAAGAATCGACAAGTAAGAAGAGGGCAACCGGTCCAAATCTCACTGAGTCAAGATTAAACGATAACGTAAAAGCACGCCTCCCGAGGGGGCGTGTTTTTATTTATCGGGAAAAAGTGTTAAATTTGTAGCGTAATGTGTCCGAAAATCTCCATACTGGTTTTCACGGTGATGCTGGCCGTGATTTCCGTCGGTTGCCGGCGGGAAGAGACCGGGTCTGCCGACAACGGCGGCGTGCTCGTCCAGGTCGGTGATTCGAGTCTGACGATGCAGGATGTGCTGCTTCGCATACCGCCGGCTCTCTCGCCCGAAGACAGCACGGAGATGTTCCACCGGATTGTCGACACGTGGGTGCGCCGCATGGTTCTCAACGAGGTGGCGGAGAAGAATATCCCCGACCTCAACGTGATCGAGCAGATGGTTGAGGAATACAGGGCCGACCTGATCATCCAGCGTTATCTGGCGAATATGGAGGGAGCAGGAGCCAACGAGGTTTCCGACGCGAGGGTGCGAGAATATTTCGAACAGCACAGGAGCGAACTTGTGCTCGACGCCCCACTTGTGAAGGGAATCTTCGTCAAGGTGCCCGACAACGACTCCGAGGCGGCGAATCTGCGCAAATGGATGGCGAAGGGGGATGGCGAATCCATTGACAAGATCGAGAAATCGGGCCTGCGTCATGCTCTGCAATATGAGTATTTCATCGACCATTGGGTAGACTGGAATTCCATCGCCGAGCAGATTCCTTATCGTTTCTTCGACGCCGACGCCTTTGTGGAGACCACCCGCAATTTCGAGACAAGCTACGGCGGCTCGCTCTATCTGCTCCATATCTCCGCCTACGTCCCTTCGGGGAAAGAGATGCCCGGAGATTACGCGGCCACGAAGATCCGCGACATGCTTCGCCGCGAGGACATGGTGAAATATCGTGAGAACCTCATCGGAAGCATCTATAAGAACGAGATGAATAAGGGGCTGCTCAAACCGGGGCTCTACGACCCTGTGGCCGGAAAGATGAAAGGTGAGAAATATGCCAGCCCGAAAGACAAGGCCGAGCCGGGGTCGAAGCCGACCGAATCGGCGGCTCCCGAAACGCCGGGCAAACATAAACCAACAAAGTAAAATCAAACTTGTATCATAAAGTGAAACTTCGCAATTATTTCATGATAGTGGGCGGGCTTGCAGCTCTCTGCGTCATAGCCGCTCCGAAGAAGACCAACGTTGTCGACGAGGTTGCCTGGATTGTTGGCGACGAGCCGATATTCCGTTCCGAGATCGAGGAGGCATATCAGCAGTCGCGTCAGGAGGGGGAGACGCTCAACGGCGATCCCTATTGCGTGATTCCTGAACGTCTCGCAGTGGAGAAGCTCTTTCTCCATCAGGCCAAAATCGACACGGTTGTAGCCCCTGAGGCTCAGGTGGCTGCCGGAGTCGACAAACGTATAAATTATTTCATCGCCAACCTCGGGTCGAAGGAGAAGGTGGAGGAGTATTTCCACAAACCGATGTCGGCTCTCCGCGAGCAGATCTTCGACATGATGAGCACCGGCTACATCGTGGATCAGGTCAGAAGCAATCTTACCAAAGATGTGAAAGGCACGCCCAACGACGTGAAGAAATATTTCGCCTCGCTGCCTGAAGACAGCATACCCTACGTTCCGATGCAGGTGGAGGCGCAGATCATCACGATCAATCCGGTGATACCGCAGCAGGAGATCGACGACGTCAAGGCCCGTCTGCGCGACTATGCCGACCGCGTCAACAAAGGGGAGGCGAGCTTCTCGACGCTTGCCATCATGTATAGCGAAGATGGAAGCGCCATGCAGGGCGGCGAGCTCGGATTCCGGGGAAAAGCCGACTTTGTGCCGGAGTTCTCGGCAGTGGCTTTCAACTTGAGCGATCCCAAGCGGGTGTCGCGCATCGTGGAGACGGAATATGGTTTCCATATCATCCAGCTCATCGAGAAACGCGGCGAGCAGGCCAACTTCCGCCACATCCTTCTCACTCCGAAGGTGAGCGACAAGGATCTTGCCGACGCGGTGGTGAAGCTCGACTCGCTCCGCAAGGAGATCATCTCTGGCAAATTCACTTTCGAGGAGGCCGCCCAGTATGTGTCGCAAGACAAGAACACGAAGAATAACAAGGGTATCATGATGAACCAGTCGACCGGTTCGGCGCGTTTCGAGATGCAGGATCTTTATCCCGAGGTGGCGCGTAAGATCGAGCTCATGCAGCCCGGCGACATATCGGAGGCGTTCATCATGAAAGATCCGACGAAAAACCGTGATGTCGTGGCAATCGTCAAGCTCACGCAGAGAATCCCCGGCCACAAGGCCACGCTTGCCGACGATTTCAACCTGATAAAGCAGATGTATGAGGCGAGTGCGAAGGAGAAGATCGTCAAAGACTGGATTGAGCAGAAGATCCGCAACACTTACACGAAGATAGCCGACGGATGGGACGGCTGCCAATTCCAGTATGATGGCTGGAACAGCAATAATTAAGACCTTGTGTCACAAATAAATCTGCATTGGATAGAAGAGAAATGAGAGCGGGGCGCTGCCCCAGAATCATAGCGGGTGTTCTAGCGATGATATTCCTCGCCGGAACGCTTTCCCTATGGCAGTCGGCCAATGCTCAGACCCGGAAGAAGACGGCTCCCAAGCAGGAGAGCTTCACGCGTCCGAAGCCGACGAAGCCTGCGAAGCCGACCATTCCCTCGGCCGACCGCTATCAGGAAGACAAGGTGTTTCTCGAGAACGCCGACTCCCTTTTCCGGCCGCCTCATGAATATGAGGAATTCCAGGTGGTGAAAGGAAACGTGAAGTTCCGCCACGGCGGCATGTGGATGTTTTGCGACTCGGCGTTCTATTACCCCGAGAAGAATTCGCTCGACGCCTTCGGACATGTCGAGATGCGTCAGGGCGACACGCTATTCGTCTACAGCGACAAGCTCTATTACGACGGCACGATGAAACACGCCACGCTCGCGCGGGGTGCGTCGCGCCCCAACGTGCAGCTGAAGAACCGCAACGTGTCGCTGACCACCGACTCGCTCGACTATGACCTCAACTCGGAGATGGGATGGTACACCACCGGCGGAGTGCTTGAAGACGACGTCAACACGCTGACTTCGATCTACGGCGAATATTCCCCGGCTACGAAAGTTGCCCGGTTTCGCGACGATGTGATCCTCGTCAACAACAAAGACGGCTACCGGATGACCACCGAGGAACTGGAATACAACACCGGCACCCATATCGCCAATATCAGCCGCCCGACGCGCATCGAGGGGGCTAACGACACGATCATCACCACCGAAGGATGGTATAACACCACCACCGACCATGCCCAGCTCACGTCGCGGTCGACGATAGTCCACTCCGATTCCAACCGCAACGTCACCACCCTCGAGGGGGATTCGATCATCTACGACAAGGCTACGCGCGTCAGCCGGGCCTATATGTTCCGCGACATCAGGAAGCAACAGCGTCCGATGGTGCTGACCGACACGGCCCGCAAGGTGGTGCTCTACGGCGGTTACGGCGAATATAACGACTCGACCCGCAAGGCGTTGGCGGCGGAGTATCCTCTGCTTATCGAATATTCACGTCCCGATTCGCTCTTCCTCCGCGCCGACACTATAGTCTCGCTCATTAAGTCGGAGATGGTATGGCCTGATTCCTTGGCTTCCGGCCGCGATGCCGCGACGCGCGCCCGTCTGCGCCAATACAAGAGCCTCGGCGAGATAGCAGGCTCAATGCCTATCTCGCTGCTGCTTCTCCCGAAAGATGTGAAGAATCCGGGCCACGGACTTGTCACGGCAGTGACGGAGACTTCCTCTTCGGAAATTGCGGAAGATATTCCCGATGATACTACCGAATTTCCATCCGACAGCGTCGGGTTGCCACGCCGGCGACTCGACAGGCTCGGCAGGGATTCGGCCTATATGGTGTCCAAGGATTTCCATGTGGCCATGGCGCTGAAACGGGCAAGAGTTTTCAACAAGGATATTCAGGGAATCGCCGACACGCTGATTTTCCGGCAGGTCGACTCGATGCTCTATATGATCCGCAAACCGGTGGTATGGAGCGGCGAACGTCAGGTTTACGGCAATCTGATCGAAGTCCACTTCAACGACTCCACCGTCGACCGCGCCCATCTTCCGCAGTCGGGTGTATTGGCCGAGCATGTAGCCGAAGATTTCTACAATCAGCTTTCCGGTTCGGAGCTGACTGCCTATTTCATCAATCAGCAGCTGAAGCATCTCTCGGTCGACGGGAACGTCCAGACGATATTCCTTCCCCAGGAGAAAGACTCTACATATAATAAGCTTGTGTCGGCCGAGAGCTCATATCTCACGGTCGATATGGACGGAAAGGATATGAAGCATCTCAAGATGTGGCCTGAAGTGACCGGTTCGGTCATACCGCTGTTTGAAGTGAAAAAGACCCAGCAGTTTCTCGACGGCTTCCGCTGGCTCGAGGCTTTGCGGCCTAAACGGTCATGGTATGGCAACACCGTGAGATGGCTTGACGATCTAGGAGACGTTCCCGATGATCTGGAGCGTTATTTCAACGAGGCTCCGATCATAAGGCAGGCTCCGCGTTCACCCTTCGAGGGGATGAAAAAAACCGCCGGCGGTCCGTCGCAGAGCATCTCTATGTAAGACTTGAACCGTAAGACACTAAATCAAAAAAAATGTTCTAAAAGGAATCACGATGAGCGACATTATCAGATTATTGCCTGACTCGGTGGCCAACCAGATAGCCGCCGGTGAAGTCATACAGCGTCCCGCATCGGTGATCAAGGAGCTTGTGGAGAATGCTGTCGACGCCGGAGCGAAAGATATTCACATAGAGGTGAAGGATGCGGGAAAAACGTGGATAAGGATTGTCGACAACGGTTCGGGGATGTCGGAGACCGATGCCCGAATGGCTTTCGAGCGGCATGCCACGTCGAAAATCAGAAACGCCGATGACCTTTTCACTCTGCGGAGCATGGGTTTCCGGGGGGAGGCCCTCCCTTCGATATGCGCCATTTCGGAGGTTGAGGTCAAAACCCGGAAGGCGGGTGCGCCAATGGGCACGCGGCTTGTAATCGTAGGCTCGAAGGTTGAGACTCAGGAGCCGTGTGTCTGCGACGAGGGGACGGTGATGACAGTGAAGAAGCTCTTTTTCAATGTCCCGGCGCGCCGCAAGTTCCTGAAGAGCGACAACGTGGAGCTCAGCAACATCATGCGCGAGTTCGAACGGCTCGCCCTTGTCAACAACCGCATCCATATCGGCATCGACACCGGCAGCCGCACCATCGACCTGCGACCCGGTTCGCTTCGCCAGCGCATTGAAGACATCTGGAAAAACAATCTCGCGCCCGACAGTCTGATTCCCGTCGATGTCGATACCTCGCTCGTGAAAATCGAGGGATTTGTGTCGAGGCCGGAATTCGCGCGCAGGCGCAATCCGTTGCAGTTCCTTATCGTCAACGGGCGCAACATGGTGCATCCATATTTCAGAAAGGCGATACTTTCATGTTTCGAATCGCTGATAGCCACCGACACGCAGCCCTGTTTCTTCATGAAGTTTACCGTCGATCCGGCCTCAATCGACGTGAATATCCATCCCACAAAGAATGAGATCAAGTTCGAATATGAGCAGCAGATATGGCCGATTCTTGTTTCGGCTGTAAAGACCGCTCTTGGGAAATTCGCCGCCGTACCGACAATCGACTTCACAGCCGAGGCGATTCCCTTCCATCCGCTCAGTCCGGGGGAGAAGCCGAAGATGCCGACATCAGAATTCCGCAGCGACTACAATCCTTTCCGCAGCGGAGGGGGAGGCCATGCCACCCGCGTGGATTCGAGCTGGGAGAAACTATATGAGGGGTTCCGCTGCAACGATCCGTCGGAGAAGCTTCCCCCTCTCGGCGACGATTTTCAGAATACACGGCTGCAGGGCGTCAGTCAGAACGAGGATGCCGGCGGAAGCGGATCTGCTCTTTTCGGAGAGAAGGAGGAGAAGGGTGAGCTGGCGCCATTCTGCATTCAGTTCGCGCTCAAATATATAGTAACCACCTCTGAAGAGGGGCTGATCATCATCGACCAGCACCGGGCGCATGTGAAGATTCTATACGAGGAGTATCTGCGGAAAGCCGAAAAGAACGAGATGGTGTCGCAGTCGGTGATGTTCCCGGAGACGATAGAGCTCGACGCGGCTCAGCAGGCTGCTCTCGACGAAGTGAGCGAGGAGTTGCGCAAGGCCGGTTTCCGACTGGAGTATGATAGCGGCAACACGTGGCGGATCGAGGGTGTGCCCTCCGTGTCGGGGAATCTTCCGGCTCGCGACGTGATTTACCGAATACTTGAATCGGTGTCGGAAGATTCGGTCAATTATGGCAAAGATGCTTCGGCCACAGTAGAGACGGCTCCCATGCCGATGAAGCGGAGGGTAGCGCTCGTGCTTGCGCGGTCCACGGCGATCAGGCGCGGCGTAAAGCTGTCGCAAAACGAGATGGAATCGCTTCTCGGGCAGCTCTTCTCGCTTCCCGACCCATCGCTGAGTCCCAACGGCCTCCCGATCTTCCGGCTGCTGACCGACCAGTCCATCACCAAAATGCTCTCATAACATTCGAAAATATATTCGCAAAAAGTCACAAAAAAAGCGCCCGAAGGCGCTTTTTTTGTGACAGGTTCCGATTAGCGGTCGGATTCTTTTACTTTGCGAAGGATTGTGGCGTTGAAGGTCTCCTGGGCCATCAGCTCTTCCATTGTGAGGTGCATGCGGTAGCGCCAGTAGTGGCGCGGGTTGGCCGGGACATTGATAACCTCGTCGGCGGGGTTGTTGCGGCGGATCGAGCCGTCGATCGAGAGCCAGTCCTGAAGCGGCAGGATGCAGAGCATCGAGGGAGACTTCAGATGCAGGTCGATGATCTTGTCGCAAACGTAGGGATCTGCGAAATAAGGAGCCTCTCCGCTTTCGCCGAGCACCTGGTTGAAGAATCTCTGCGATGCGCCGTGGTCTTCCTCCCACCATGCGCGGATGCCGCCCATGTCGTGGGTCGAAGTGGTGCAGACGCTATAGTAGGGATAATGCCATGTGTCGCCGAATTCCACGTGGGGATCCTTGGGCATACGCTGGATCTCGAGCGAGAGGATGCGCAGCTGACGCATCACTGCCGGAACGCAGTCGGGAATCATGCCGAGGTCCTCGCCGCAGGCAAGCATTGACGTGGCGTCGAGAAGCGGCGGAAGCTTCCACATTGCCTTGCCATACCAGAAGTCGTTGTGACGATGGTAGAAGAAGTCGTTGTAGAGGCGGTTGAAACACCATTTCGCATAGTCGGAGAGGATGCGGTACTGATAAGTGTACTGCGCGGCGATGCGGGGATGGTAGTGCCCCTTCTGATAAGGATCCTCGATGAAGAGAACGTCATCGATAATGCCGAGCAGGGCGTTTTTCAGCTTGTTGTTTTTCTCGTCTTCCTCCTTGCCGGCGAAATAGAGCTCGACTTTCTCCTGGGTGTCGATGAAATTCTTCAGACAATAGCGGTCGCCGCCGATGCGGTCGAGGAATGTCTCCTTTGCCTCCTGGGTGTATTCGCCGAAGAAATCGGTGAGCATCCATTCGAGGATGAGGGGATGTGTCTGCAGGTCTGAGTCGATCCAGAAATCATAGCTGTTGCGGAGTTCTTCGGCCGAGAAGGGGAGAGCCGGGTTGAAATAACCGAGCAGGCCGTGAACGGCAGAGAGGGGAATCTGCCAGATGCGGAAGAAGCCGAGGATATGGTCGATGCGGTAGGCGTCGAAATATTCCGACATCTTGCGGAAACGGTCTTTCCACCACTGGAAGCCATCTTCTGCCATAGCGTCCCAGTTGTAGGTGGGGAATCCCCAGTTCTGGCCGAGCACGCTGAAGTCATCCGGCGGTGCACCGGCCTGGCAGTCCATGTTGAAGAGACGCGGCGTGCGCCAGGCGTCGACACTGAAGCGGCTGATGCCGATAGGAATGTCGCCCTTCAGCACCACTCCGTTCTTGTGGGCGTAATCGCGCACGTCGCGGAGCTGACGGTCGAGGTGATACTGCACGAAATAGTAGAAGTTGGCCTCCGATTTCTTCTCGCGGAGCATTTCGTCTACCTTCTGCTCGTCGTAAACCTTGAAGTCGCCCCATTGGAAATGGTCGGGCGTCTTGTATTGGTCGCGGAGGATGCGCCATGCGGCGTATGGCTTCAGCCAGTATTCGTTGGCGGCAACGAAGTCCTTGAAAAGTTTCGTGCGCTGTGTTTTCTTGAAATCCTGGGTGAAAATCTCGCGCATATACTCCTCTTTGGCCTTGTTTACGCGCTCATAGTCCACTGTTGAGAGATTGTTGAGCTCCAGGCGGAGACGGTCGTAATATGCGCGGCGTTCCTCGCTTTCGAGCGTGCCGACCTCCTCGAGGCGGACATACATCGGATGGAGGGCGAACGTGGAGTTGGCCTTGTAGGGGTAGGAATCAACCCAGGTGCCGAGCATCGTCGTGTCGTTGATGGGGAGGATCTGGAGAATGCTCTGGCCGGTGAAGCGGCACCAGTCGATCATCCTCTTCACGTCGATGAAATCGCCGACGCCGAAATCATCCTCCGTGCGGATCGAGAAGACGGGGATTGCCGTTCCGGCCCCCTTCCAGGCGCGTTTCGGATTGGCGAAGCGTGTGCCGTCGATCACGATCTGAGTGCCGGGGTTCTGCTGCGAGATACCGTAGACGCGGTTGTTCATGGCCTCCCAGCCCACAGTGTCGCCGTTTTTGTCGAGAATGAGGAATTTATATTCGAAAGGAGGCTTGAGCATGTCGAGGGGAAGGTTAACTTCCCACACCGGGAAGTGGGCGTCGTTCATGCGGATGGCTTTTTTCGGATCCCAGTTTCCGAGCACGTCGTTCTCGCCCGAGATGGCGAGAGTCTCGTCGGGGGCGATCATCGGAGCCTCGATGCGGATGTTGAGCGTGTCGGGGAGCGAGGGGAGGGGAGCCTGGCGATGGTGTCGGGCCAGGATTCCGTCGAGGAACATCGAAGAATAGAAGGGCTTGTCCTCGGGCAGATCATGCCAGTTGTCGAAGAAAATATAGTCGGTCACGCCTTCGCCGGCGACAAAACGGTGGGGTTTGCCCCATTCGAAGCGCCAGGCGCGGTCGGGAGCCTTCACCACGAAGAAATAGTCGAAATCGCCGGGATTTTCGTCGAGTTCTATCGTGAATTGCCACATGTCGGGGCTGGTGAGGCTCATTTCGCATGCCTTGCGGGAATCGCCGCCGCCGAGGGCCGGGATGCCGCCGCACACAAACAGAGACTCGCCCCAGTTGGTGTGGTAATTTATGTTGAATGTAAGTTTCATAATTTTTCTATGATATGTTTTAAGTTACGTTGTTGGCTGGTATAGTGTTTGCGGGCGGCCATCAATAAGATGTTATCAGCCGCATTTGGAGGTGCCGCAATTGGTGCAGATCAGACACCCCTCCTGATATACGAGGGTTTCCGAACCGCAGTTGGGGCATTTCTGGCCGGTGGCTTCGGTGCCGTTTGTGAGATATTTTTTCAGGGCGCGCTCCACGCCCATCTTCCAGGTATTGATGTTGGTGGAGTCGAGTTCAAGACCGCTCACGAGCTTGAGCACCTGATCGATAGGCATGCCGTAGCGGAGCACGCCCGAGATCAGTTTGGCATAGTTCCAGAATTCGGGGTTGAACTTCTCGCTCAGACCCTCGATGGTGGTCTTGTAGCCGCGTTTGTTGATAAATTGGAAGTCGTAGCGCTTGTTGCCGTTGGAGTCGTAAGCCTTGATGATCTTGCCGTGGGTCACGCTCTTGGGGCAGAAGATACCATCTTCGTCATCGGCCAGACCGGTGAAGATTTCGTAGGGCTTGTTGTCGACAAGACCGACGAAAGCGATCCATTTCTCCTTGTTGTTCTGGAAACGCACCACGTCGGCTTCGAGTTCGGCGGGGCGCTTCATGATATGCTCGGGGTTGGCCATGTAGACCTCCTTCGGTTTCTCTTTCTTCACAGCTTCGAGCACATTATTTCGCGATCCGTCGCGATAGACCGTGCAACCCTTGCAGCCGGCCTTCCATGCCTCCACATAGAGATTGCCGACGAGTTCCTCCGACACGTCGTTGGGGAGATTGATGGTGACGCTGATCGAATGGTCCACCCATTTCTGCACGGCGCCCTGCATCCTGACTTTCTCCATCCAGTCGACATCGTTGCTGGTGGCTTTATAATAAGGAGAGCGGGCCACGAGCTCCTCGATCTCCTCGGGAGTCATGTTGCGCTTCTGCTCTATGCCGTTGATCTTCATCCATTCGAGGAACTTATGGTGATAGACGATATATTCCTCGAAAGCGTCGCCCACTTCGTCGACGAAATCGATCTTTACGTCGGTGTCGCTGGGGTTGACTTTGCGTTTGCGTTTGTAGACAGGGAGGAACACCGGTTCGATGCCCGAAGAAGTCTGGGTCATGATCGAGGTAGTTCCTGTGGGTGCGATAGTGAGGCAGGCGATATTGCGTCGGCCGTGGCGCACCATCTGCTCGTAGAGCTCAGGGTCAGCCTCGCGCAGGCGGGCGATGTAGGGATTGTTTTTCTCGCGCTCGGCGTCGTAAATTTCGAACGCCCCTCTCTCCTCGGCCATCTTAACTGAAGCGCGATAGTAGGCGAGGGCGAGTGCGCGGTGCACCTTCACCGAGAACTCGGTAGCCTCCTGAGTGCCGTAGCGGAGACCGAGGGCGGCGAGCATGTCGCCTTCGCCGGTTGTGCCGCAGCCGGTGCGGCGTCCCTTGAGCGTCTTGCTGCGGATTTTCTCCCAGAGATGGAGCTCGGTGCCTTTCACCTCGGGCGTTTCCGGGTCGGACTTGATCTTCTCGATTATGGTGTCGATTTTCTCCATCTCGAGGTCGATTATGTCGTCCATCATCCGCTGGGCCATTCCGACATGCTTGCGGAAGAGGTCGAAATCGAATTCAGCCTGCGGGGTGAAAGGATTCTTCACATAGCTGTAAAGGTTAATGGCCACAAGGCGGCAGCTGTCGTAGGGGCAGAGGGGGATTTCGCCGCAGGGGTTGGTCGAGACGGTCTCGAAGCCGAGGTCGGCATAGCAGTCGGGCACCGACTCGCGCTGAATGGTGTCCCAGAAGAGCACGCCGGGTTCGGCGCTTTTCCAGGCGTTGTGAACGATCTTTTTCCAGAGCGCCGAAGCGTCGATCTCCTTGACAACTTTCGGATTGTCGCCTTTCACGGGGAACTGCTGGCGATAGGGGACGCCTTCAGTGGCTCTGCGCATGAAGTCATCGTCAATCTTTACTGAAACGTTGGCGCCGGTGACTTTCCCCTCGGTCATCTTGGCGTCGATAAACTGTTCGGAGTCGGGATGCTTGATGCTCACGGTCATCATCAGGGCGCCGCGGCGGCCGTCCTGAGCCACCTCGCGGGTGGAGTTGCTGTAACGTTCCATAAAGGGAACGAGACCGGTGGAGGTGAGGGCGGAGTTTTTGACGGGGCTTCCTTTCGGACGGATGTGGGAAAGGTCGTGGCCCACGCCTCCGCGGCGTTTCATCAGCTGCACCTGCTCCTCGTCGATGCGGATGATGCCGCCGTAAGAGTCGGGATGCTCGTCGAGTCCGATCACGAAACAGTTGGAGAGCGAACCGACCTGAATGTTGTTGCCGATGCCGGCCATAGGGCTTCCCTGCGGCACGACATAGCGGAAATCCTTAAGCAGCCCGAAGACTTCCTCCTCGGTCATCGGGTTGGGATATTTATGCTCGATGCGCACGATTTCCGACGCGATGCGATGGTGCATGTCGTCGGGGGTCAGCTCGAAATAATTCCCGTCGGAGTCTTTGAGAGCATATTTGCTCGCCCAGACACGGGCGGCAAGTTCATCACCTTTGAAATAATCTAAAGTAGCTTCGTATGCTTGCTGATAATTGTATTTGGGTTTTTCCATTATTACTCGGATGAGATAAATAATCGGTAACGATAGTAATGGTTTTTCTGATATTCTCTGCAAATATCGCACATTTTTTTCAATTACGCCCCATCAAAGTTGCTTTTTTTTGAAAATTTATCAACATCCCGGCGGCGGAAAGTTTCCGGTTGGGGAAAGAGAGGGGGAGGGACAATATTTCACGGTCCGATTAGTTTCTTTATTAGAAAGAGATAAGACAGATGGCCACGGATTACCATTATAATATAGAGCTGCCGGAAGATGTGTCGAAAATACTCGAGCAGGACTTCTGGATGCTTGAGAACATCGGTCCGATGATGCTCAAATCGCTCACGGAGCCGGTGAAATTTGCCGCCACCTCATGGATTATTGTGACTAAGGGGTCGTGCAGGGCCGACATAAATCTGGTGACGCACGAGATCACAGCTCCGGCCCTTGTGACGGTAAGAAGCACGCAGATTCTTCAGCCCACATATATCTCCCCCGACTTCAACGCCTCGGTCATGGTGATGTCGAAGCGGTTTATGGAGAAGATCTTCATGTATAGCGGAAATTCATCTTTCTATTCGATTTCCGCCCGCCATCATGTGGTGAAATTTCCCGAAGAGGAGATGCCGGAATATGAGAAGTTCATGGCGTCGATGCGCGACATCATCGCCGATAAAAAGAATCCTTACGGTTCGCAGGCGCTCGTGTTCCAGATAATGCTTTTCATCTACAAGGTGGGGTATAAATGCTATGAACCCTACAAAAACGAGGTGACATCGCGTCAGGGGCGTCTCTCCGACCAGTTCCTCTTCCTTGTGCAGGATAATTTCAGGGAGCACCGCTTTCTCGATTTCTATGCGCAGAAGATGAAAATCACGCCGAAGCATCTTTCCCGCACTGTCAAGGTGCAGACCGGCTATTCGGCTGTGGAATGGATCGAGCGGTTTGTGATCCTGGAGGCTAAGGTCCTGTTGAAATCATCAAATCTCAATATCCAGCAGATAGCCGACGAACTTCATTTCCCGTCGCAGTCGTTTTTCGGCAAATATTTCAAGAAGCTGACAGGGATGTCGCCGAAAGAATATCGCAACAGCTAAGATAAATTAGCTAATTTAGCTATCTTAGCTTGCTTGGACTTAATGAACAAAGAAAAGCCGGAGGACGTTTGAGAAGTAGGACGGTTCTTGCCGGTTTTAAAAGTCATGGAAAAAGGATATTTTCCCGTCACGGGAATGGGTTGCGCGGCCTGCGCCGCCCGCGTTGAGAAGACGCTGAAAAATGCACCGGGCGTATGTTCGGCGGCAGTGAACTATGCGGGCGGGATAGCCACGGTGGAGTGGGATCCGGCCGTGACGTCGGCCGAAACGCTCGGCAAAGCGGTTGAGGATGCCGGTTATGGCCTGATCATCTCGAAAGATGAAGCCGACGACGCCGACAAGATAGCAGCAGAAAGATATAAGAATCTGAAATGGAGGATGTGGTGGGCCATCGGGCTCTCTCTTCCGGTTGTGGTCATCGGCATGTTTTTCATGGGGCATGCCTGGGGCGATTGGATTTCCTTTGTGTTGTCGACGATTGTCCTTTTCTGGTTTGGCCGTGGTTTTTTCATCAATGCTTGGAAGCAGCTGCGCCATAGGTCGGCGAATATGGACACGCTTGTGGCGCTCTCCACCGGAGTTGCATGGCTGTTCTCGATGTCCAATCTCTTCTTCACCGATTTCTGGCGGTCGCGCGGTATAGAGCCACATCTCTATTTCGAGGCGGCGTCGGTGATCATCGCCTTCATTCTGCTCGGCCGCACACTCGAGGCGCGGGCAAAGGGTAACACGGCGGCCGCTATCAAGAAGCTTATGGGGCTTAGACCGAAGACGGTGATCAAGGTGATTTCCGACGAGGAGGTGATCGAAATTCCGGTTGAGGCGGTGATGCCCGGCGACACGCTGCTTGTGCGCCCCGGAGAGAAGATCGCGGTCGACGGAACGGTCTCCTCAGGAAATTCATTTGTCGACGAGAGCATGCTCAGCGGCGAACCGATAGCTCTGGAGAAGGGAGAAGGCTCGAAAGTCTTCGCCGGTACGATCAACAAGAGCGGTTCGTTCCGGTTTCGCGCCGATTGCGTCGGAGCCGATACGGTCCTTGCGAAGATCATCAAGCTCGTGCAGGATGCTCAGGGAAGCAAAGCGCCGGTGCAGAAATTGGTCGACCGGATTGCCGCCGTCTTTGTGCCGACAATTATATGCATCGGTCTGATTTCCTTTGTGATATGGTTTGCGTTCGATGCAGACAACGGCTTTATCCGCGGCCTGTTAGCCTTCGTCACGGTTCTTGTTGTGGCATGTCCATGCGCTTTGGGTCTCGCGACTCCGACGGCAATCATGGTCGGAGTGGGGAAGGGAGCCGACAACGGAATCCTGATAAAGGATGCCGAAGCATTGGAGTCGGCCGTAAAGATCAACGCGGTGGTTCTCGACAAGACGGGCACGCTGACCGAGGGGCATCCTTCGGTAGAGACGATCAAGCTTGCGGCCGGAGAGGCTGCGGAGACATGCGACGACCCGGCCAACCGCTGGGCGGAAGAGGAGAATGCCGGGAACGCCGTGAGACGTCACGACATATCGATGCTTCTTGCCATAGAAACGATGTCGAGTCATCCGCTTGCAGAGGCGGTGGTGACCTATCTGAAAGAGAAGGGTGTGACACCGGCCTCCAATGTGGAGAATTTCAGGAATATTCCCGGCCGGGGAGCCGAGGCGGAGAGCGATGGAGAGAAATTCTATGTAGGCAACCGCAAGCTAATGACAGAAAACGGAGTCGAAATCTCCGAGTCGCTTCTCAAAAGCGGAGAGAAATTCACGGCCGATGCGATGTCGCTTGTCTGGTTTGGCAATTCGAAACGGGTTCTGGCGGTAATCGGCATCTCCGACAGGATCAGACTGACTGCCAAAGAGGCGGTGGCTCAGCTTGAGAACAATGGCGTGGAAGTCTATCTGCTCACCGGTGACAACCGCGAGACGGCTGCATTGGTGGCCAAAAAGGTAGGCATCACCCATTGGGAGGCTGAGATGCTTCCTGCCGGGAAGACGGAGTTTGTCGAGGAATTGTGCAAGAAGCATCATAAGCATGTGGCGATGGTCGGCGACGGCATCAACGACAGCGCGGCCCTTGCGGCGGCCGATCTCGGCATAGCGATGGGGAGCGGCAGCGATATAGCAATGGATGTGGCCGGAATCACGGTGATTTCCTCCGATCTCCGCAAGATTCCGCAGGCACTGAAGCTTTCGAAGCTCACTGTCAGAACGATCCGTGAGAATCTCTTCTGGGCATTTGTCTATAATATTGTCGCGGTCCCTATAGCAGCCGGGATCCTTTATCCGGTTTGCGGATATCTGATGAACCCGATGCTTGCCGGAGCGGCGATGGCGTTCAGCTCAGTGAGTGTGGTCACAAACTCGCTGCTGCTTCGCACCAAAAAGCTCTCCTGATAGAGAAAAGTAAATCGGATATCAGGCAGGTGTCAGAAGAGAGTCACGAGCATGTAGAGGAGATGGGCTGTGACAGCTGCGCCGAGTCCTCCGATGGTATGGGCGATGATTGCCTTCGGGGTGAGGGTGCGGTATCCGAGGGAGTCGAGCATGGCGGTGTGGGTGCTGAGGTAACCGCTCCAGCACATGCCGATTGCGCAGAACACTGCGATGGCGTTACCGTCGACCCATCCTTGCGCGATGAAATTGGGCACGAGCGAAAGGGCCGCGCCGACAGCGCCGAGAGCGGTGATCGGGAAGGCCACGAGGTGAGGATCGTTGAAACCGAAAAGCCACTGGAAGACAATCTGGATTTTCTGTGCGAGCCAGGGGAGGAGTTCCACTCCCTCATAAGCGGCGCCGGTGTATTCGCCGGTGGCCGAGGCACCAAATGTCAGAATCATCACGAGCGTTGAGATGATCAGCACGCCGGGGATGATGGCGATGCCGACGTCGACACCCGAGCGGCCGCCGTCGAGCAGGGCGTTGAGCACTCTGACGAATCCCGACTGGCCTGAGTCTTTCTTCTTCTCCGCTTCAAGAGCTTCGGCTTCTACCGCGATCTCCTCCTTATATTTCGGATACTCTTTCACGATAAAGCGCTGCATGAGTCGGGTGGAGATGATGCAGCCGACGAACGCGCCGACAAGTCCGACGATCGGTTCCCAGAAATAACCCTGGCCGATCATGAAGACCATCACGAGCAGACCCATACCGAAGGCTGTGCCGAAATTGGTGAGCGAGATATATTGGTATTTCTTGAAATATTGGGCGAATCTCTTGTCGTTGGCCAGCGAGATGATCGCTGGGTTGTCGCTGAGGAAAGTCATCACGGCTCCGAGCGAGGCTACTCCGGGGAGATTGAAGAGGGGTTTCATCAGCGGACGGAGCAGGCGTTCGAGAAGCTTCACCACGCCGAACTCCACGAAGATCCTGCCCAATGCACCGGTGATCACGCAGATGCCCATGAGATAGAACACAGTGTTGATGAGCAGGTCGTGGGCGGTGTGCATGATGGTGTTGAGCATGTTGGCTGTTCCCATCTGGCTCCCGATATAGTAGAAAAGGAGTCCGACGATGAGCAGGCAGGGAATCCCCGGGGGGATAAGCTTCGCCAGACGGCTTTTCTTTTTCTCCTCGGCCGGGGTTGCGTTTTCAGCTTCGACGGTGCCGTCGATGCCGGCAAATTCGATTTCCGTCTCTTTGCTTACCGAAGTCTCCTCTTCTCTTTCCAAAACGTCTGGAGTTTTCATGGTTTATTTCTTCTTTCTGTTGAGAGAATAAATGTTCATGTCCCATGTGAGGCCGACGGAGGCAAACTGGGTGTTGCGCTGCATCACGTCGTCGGGATTGGCGTTCTTGCCCCAGGAATAGTAATAGTTGGCGTGGATTCGGAGCGACATCTTGTTTTTCTTCAGTGGGAAATAGTCGAGTCCGCCGCCGATCATCTTGAGCTCGGTGCCGTCGGTTACGGTAAAGTCTGCGTCGGTGCCGGAGCGGTTCACGTCGTAGGTGAATTTGCCGTGGACTCTCCAATGCTTGTTGGGAGAATAGGCAAGTTCCGCCATGATCGAATTGTCTTTGAAGAAGAAAGTCTGCCCGGAAGCGGCGCGGTTCATCAGGTCGAGCTCGAGGGTGAATTTCTCAACCTCGAATTTGCTACCGAGCGCGAGATAGCTGATGTATTTGCCGGGAAGGTATTCGATAAGGTTGGCCGACCAGAGCGACGAGAAGATGCCGTGACGTCCTGCCCACATCAGGTTGTAGGCATACATGTCGCGGTTCTGCTTGGTGAAGAAGGGGGATTGTGTGGCCTGGATGGTAAGCTTGTCGGAACCGGTGATATGGTAGCCGACCGAAGCCCCGATGTCGTAGCAGGGGATGTTGTTCCAGAACACTGATCCGGCGTAAATGTTGATGGGGGCGCGGTCGTATTCCCAGCCGCCGATGCAGACAACCTGCTTACCGGCCGAAAAGTCCCAGCCGCGATAATGATAGTTGAGGTAAATCCAGTCGGTGGCGTCGAAAAAATTATTGTCGAGATGCTCTTTATAGAGACGTTGGCGCCAGCTGTAGGTGAGACCTTCCACGATTGATCCGTCAATCTGGAAATTGAGATATTTTCCCTCGAAGCCGGAATTGCTTTTCACCGGGGAACCGTTGTTCCAGACGCGCTGATAATCGAGGCGGGCGTCGGCCCGGATGTTTAGAAGGTCGCCTTTTACAAATTCGTCGGTTTGAGCCAATGCGGAGGCAGCGGTCAGTGCCGCCAGCATTGCGGTCAGCAGCTTTTTCACGTTGTTCGGTATAGATTTAAGGTTGAAGGGGAGAGAGTTCTTAGATCTTAGATTGTAGTTCTTAGATCTTAGATTGTAGTTCTTAGATCTTAGATTGTAGTTCTTAGATCTTAGATTGCAGTTCTTGGTTCTGAGTTCTTGGATTGCAGATCTTGGGTATCAGATGGGAGAGGGGGGATTCCCCCGGAAGCATTAGGGTTTATCCCTTTTGATTCCGGGGGAATTTTATCGGTTTATTTCACCATTACCTTGAAGCTCTTTCCGTCGGCTTTCACTATGTAGAGGCCGGGGAGAAGATTGGTAGTGGTGCTCTTGCGTCCGTCGAGAGAGTAGACTTCCACGTTTTCGGCGCCGTTAACGCTGATCATCCCTTTACCTGCAACCACGCTGATGTTGCTGCGGTTGTCGTCGAGGATGTCGCTGACTGCGGAGTTGTCTTTCGTGCAGTCTGCGAGTGCGGCGTTGACGATAAAGCCGGTTTCGGCGTTGGTGAGCAGTGCGATCACGCGATAGCTGTTGCCTGTCACGTCGGTAAGCGGAATGCTCATCTTATAGTTGTAGGTCTGACCCTTCTTCAGCGTAGCGGGAAGGGAGTTGGGTATGCCGGGATATGAACGGTAGGCGCGGGCAACGTCGTTGAAGATGGTGCTGACGGCCTTTTCATCGGTCTTGCTCCATTCTCCCATTTCGCAATATGCGCCCCCGGCATATATATTGTTGTTCTGGTCGTAGGGACCCACTCCGTCTTCAACTATCACGAACGAGAGATAGTGGGGCACGTCGGTGTCGAGAATGATTTGCGCATCGGCGCTGACTTCTGCGTTCTTTCCATCTTCGACGCTCTTCACGTAGAGGTCGACCTTGCCATAGGAGTCGATTTGGGTGACCTGAGCAACCTGCTCCTGAAGGATAGATTTCATTTGCGGACCGGTATAGTTGCCCGGGCTGATGGAATATTTGCGGTTGATCACGATTGTCGGGAAGCCTTCTATATAATCCTGCAGGAAGCCCATATAACTGTTGATCTGCATGTCGTCGCCATAGTGGACGCCGATCGGATAGATTACGTCGGGGAAGCTCTTGCGGGCCTCTTCGAGCATCACGATACCGGAGGGGCACCACTGGCACCATGTTCCGGTGGCATCTTCATAGACCATCTTCTGCGGGAAGCCGGACTTTGAATCATAAACGCTCACATAACCCGAGGTTTTGTCGGCGGCGTAATAGTTGGGGGCGTCGTCGTTGAGCGACGGGATGCTGATCTCGACGTTGTAGAGTCCGGGCTCGGAAATCTTGATGCCGTCAACGCTGACCTCGCCGATCGAGGAAGCGGGGATAGGCTCTTTGAGGGTTACCTTGCGGGTGTCGGTGTTTTCTCCGACCTTTGTGATGACGTTGAAAGCGGAGATCTCGTTGGCTCCGGCGTTGCGTACAGCTAAAGTATACGACAGATCCGTGCCGGGCTGAACGAAATCGGCAATCGAGCTTTCGAGTATCCTCAGACGGTTCTGGGGAAGGTTGTCCCCCTCCAGATAAACACCGATACAGAGCGATCCCATCGAGGAAGCATAGTTTTTCCAGTTGGTCGGCTGTTCGAGAAGTTTGTTGTTGTAGCCTAAGATTGTATTGTTCTCACCCTCCACAGGCATTGCGTCGGTCACGACATAATAACATGTGGTGCGGTTGAGCTGGAACGTATATCCCACATAGAGAGGCTTGCCGTCGGAAGGAATCACAAACGGTTCGTCGAGGGTGAAGACGTTCTCTCCAAAACCTTTGGGGTTGAGTTTTCCACCCTTTCTCACAGTCGGAGCCTGCGAAATGTCGGAGGAAATCCAGACAAAGCCGTTGGTGATGGGGTTGGAATAATTCTGTGTGATCGGAGAATAGAAACGGATCGCGGTGATTTTTTTGCCGGCAAGAATTTTGAGGTCATCCTCTTTGAACTGCATGGCGCAGCTGATCACTCCGCTCGAAACCGATGAATTTCCATCGGGGGTAGGTATCGTATAGGCAGTGCCGACTCCATTGTCGTAGGAGAAGACATATTGCGACTCGCCGGCGCGTGTGATTTTCTTGCCGTTGTCCTGCTTGGCCGGGGCGCTGATTCCTTCGAAGAGCTTGCCGTTGCAGAAATATGCGCTTTTATGCGCGGAATTCACCGGCGTCAGAGCCATTGCTCCTGTGGCTGCGAGGGCTGCGCAGGCCAATATTAAAGTTTTCTTCATATCTTTATATTTTTATATTTTGTGATTCCCGACATTCCTGTCGTGGATGCCGGGAATCAGATTAATCGTTTTGACCATTGGTGCGATTGCGGTTGCTATTGCACTGAATCCTGGTCGGATAGCTGTAACGGAAATCGGCCGAAACCCCGCTTATTTCACGAGGATTTTGCCCGACTTGTTAACGCCGCCTTTCACGCTGTAGACGTAGACGCCGTTCTGGAGGTCGGCTGTGGAGATCGAGCCTGCGCCGTCGACGTTGGCGTCGATCACCTTGCGGCCTGCGAGGTCGTAGATAGCGATTGCGGATGCTTTCTCCACATTGTAGATGATCTCACCGTTTGCTATGCGGATGGCAGACTCGGATTCGATTCCTTCAACGGCAGCGTTGTCGGAATTGAAAATCACGGTGAAGGTTTTCTTCGAAGCGGGTGCGAAAGCATACTGTGCTGTAACGACAGTCTTCACGTTTTTCGTCGGAAGGATGTCTTTACCTTTTGTCTTCCCTTTGAATTCGAATTCCATCTTCAGATCTTTACCGGCAGTGATAGCCACATCCTCTTTTGTGATTTCCTTGGCGTTGGTCTGGCAGTTTCCGCCGCAGCAGAGCGACATGAATTCGAGTTCGGTGGTGTATTCGGGGAAGTCGGGATCAACTTCGGTGGGAAGGGCGGTCTCGCATTTCACGCTGACGGAGATTGTACCCGTGGAAGCCCCCTTGATGAGGATTCCGGGATCGTAAGCGAAGCGGATGCCGCTCTTGAGTTCGCGCCATTCTGTGGTGCGGTTGCAATAATAGGTCGAACCGTCGGCAATTTCCTTACCTTCGAAATCAACAAACGTGAGGTCTTGGGCCTGAGCAGCGACTCCGAGAAGGAGGGTGCCGGCAATCATGTAGAATTTTTTCATATTTTGATATTTTGATATTTTGATTTTACTAAGTTACAGGTTTGGTGCCGGTCGGGAGGTTCAGATCCCGGCCGGCTGTGAATTCTTATTCTTCTGCGGGGGCGGGTTTGACAGGGACGCGGATCACCTGCTGCACACCCTTGCTGTCGCTTACGATAGCCACGACAGAGAGGTTGTCGACAACCCAATGCTCGGTGTCGCTCCAGCGCACGTCGATATCGGCGTTGACCGTTTTTGCAATATCGGCTTCAAGCGTTACGGGCTCACCCTTGATCGGGCGGTAGACTGCGGCGCGGAACACGTTGTTGTGCTCGTAATCTTCGATAATGCTGCCGTCGGGCTGTTTCTGTTCGGCCACGATTTTGTTTTCCGTAATCCAGAACTGAACGTTGACTTCGCGTGCCGAACCGCTCAGGATTTCGGCGCTCATATTGATCTTTCCGTTCTCCGATGCTGTTTCGTCGAAGCTTACGCTGAGCGAGAGCTTGATGTCGGAGGGCTGCGCAAGGGCGGTGCGCACTGCGGCTGCCCATTCCGGATAATTGATCGGGGAGCCTCCGTTGATCACTCCCATAGGCCATGACGAAATGCCATAGGATGTCATGATGGTCTGTCCCTGGCGGGTCATGAGGCCGACGAAACCGTCTTCAAATGAAGTGTCTTCAGTAGAGATGGCCATATCGCCCGAGTGGATGCTCACCGCAATCACCTTGTCTGCGCCATATTGCTCCTCAAGGCTCTCGATTGCCTCGTGGGCTTTCGGACAGTTGAGGCAGTCCTGGCCGGTGAAATCCTCGAGCAGAACGGCGCGTTCAGCCGTGATTTCCCCCATGTCGATATAGCGGTCGTCTTTGTCGACATTATCGCAGGCCGTGAAGGTCAGGGCTGCGGCTGCAATCGACAGCGTGGCAAAATTTCTGAAAATATTGAATTTCATTTCAACGTCGGTTTAGAAGTTATAGGAATAGGAGATCTGGAAGCCGTGCATGGCGGGCACCACGCGGCAGACGCCGCCCGAGCAGTTGAAGCCCTTGCGGGTGCGGCCGTAGCTGAGCATCAGTCGGTTGCTCTTATAGTTGCCCGTGATTCCGAACATATAGTAGTGGAGGCCGGTTGTGCCGGTGTTCCAGAGGTCGCTCACCGTGATCATCAGATAGGGGTTGTAGGAGAGCTCGAGCAGACCGTAGGCCCAGTCTTTGTCGGCGTCGTCGCTGAAGAGATACTGCAGCTCGCCGCGGAGTGTGAACTTGCGGTTGAACTTATATTTGAGGTCGCCGACGATGATGTTGGAGTGGATATACTTCTCCATCTTCTGGTCGGGCTTCTTCTCGAGGGGTTCCCAGATGGTGAGGGTGCGGTTGTTGAAGAACTGGTTCATATACATGAACGTACCCTGCAGTTTCGAGGTGAATTTCTTCTCCATCTGGATGTTGACGTCGAAATAGTTGGCGCTTCCCATCTTGAAATAGCTTGCTTTGGCGCCGTCGGTACCGAAGATCGAGCCGTTGAGGCCTTGGGGGTTCGGGCCTTTGTCGAGGCTGCTGATGTAGCTGCCGTTGATGATGAACTTCGTGCCGTAGCGGCCTCCGAGCGGAGAACCTTTCTTGAAGTTATAGCTGAACTGGCCCTGGAATGCCCATTCCCCCTGTGCCACCTGAGTGGCGTAGGGATAGAGGGCGGCGAGGGCGTAGGTGTGCTGATAAGCGAACGCCGGCATGTTGTTGATGAAACCGGCAAGGTCGCTGCGGCTTCTCTGCGAGCGATAGCTCATGTTGTCGGAGCGTTTCACCTGAACCAGGGCGCTCATTCCCTTTCTCGAATAGCTGGCGCTGATCATCTCGGCGTGGCCCGTGCCGTAGGTATACTGGTTGTTGAAGCTTGGGTCCTGGCCTTTCCATGCGAACTCGGCGAGAAGATTCCAGCCGTTGAGGTTGAGCGAGCTTCTCACGTCGAAAGCGTCGACAGCCTTCGGGAGGTTGAGGCGGTCGTTTGTGCCGTCGATGATGATGTCCTCGTCGCGCTCATGCTTGAGCACCCACGAACCGCCGATCATCCAGGTGGCGTTGCGGTCGCGGAGCGAAGGCATCCATTGCTCCATATAGATTTCGGCGTTGGCGCCGTAGACCTGCGAATGCTTGCTCCAGTCCCAGTATGTGCGCTGCAGACCGCCGAGCAGCGTGAGGCGCACTCCGGGAAGGGCTGTGATGTTGAGGCGGCCGCCGCGGATGGCGTTGTCGACGCCGAGCGAGCGCTCCTCGTAGGTGCGTAGGATGAATCCCGATCCGAACTGCTCGTAGAAATCGCCGGCGGTCAGCTCGAATCCCTTGTATTTACCCTTTACGTAGACATGACTGAGGCCCCAGCCGGCGAAATCGTCATCGTAACCCGGAAGAGGCCATTTCATGAACTCGGCGCGAAGTCCTGCATCGACATATTTGCTCGCGAGATTCACGTCGGCATAGGTGTTGAACAATATCTTGTGGTCGTAAGTGCCGGTCTTGATGTCGTCGTCGACCTCAGGGAAAACAACGTCGGCCTGAACCGAACCGTGAACCGCCACTTTATTCTCGGCCGAGGCCTGCAGGGGAAGCATCAGGCTTCCGGCCAGCGCCAGACCGAACGTAAAAAATTTCTGGATCATGCAATTGGATTGTTGTAGTGGACTTCTGAACTGGATGACTTGAAATCCGGATCGTCCCCTCCGCCGGGGAAGGGACGATTCGGAATGATTTCCTGATTATTCGGCTTCGAGTTTGCGGATGAGCTCGATGATATGGTCTTCGGAGCCCTCGGTGTAACCCTGGTGCGACTCGACGATGTTTCCTTTGCCGTCGACAATCACAGTGTGGGGCACGTTCTGCACGCCCATGGCGCGCTTGAAGTCTCCGCTCGGGTCGAGGAGCACCTCATAATCCCAGCCGCTGGCGTCGACCACCGGTTTAACTTTTGCCACGTTCTGGGCCTCGTCGATAGAAACGGCGATGACCTTCATGCCGGTCTCCTCCTGCCAGTCTTCGTAAACTTCGCTGATGGCTTTCAGCTCGCGGCGGCAGGGTTTGCACCAGGTTGCCCAGAAACTGATCACGAAGGGCTTGCCGTCGTTGGAAAGAGTGGAGGTGTCGACCGTCTTGCCGTTGATGTCTTTCAACTGCACGGAGGGAAGCTGGGCCTGGGCTTCGAAACCGAGACCGCTGATAAAGAGAGCCGCTACGGCTACAATCTTCAGGATAGATTTCATGATATTTTTAGTTTTGTTCGTTGTTCTGAAGCTCGTTGTTTCCATAATTGAGTAATGTTTAAAGTAACTTAATGTTCAACTAACGAGGCGAGAGCTTGAACGGCTCCGAATCGTTGGCTAAATTAGTCCATTCAAATTAAATATGCAAATTTTTTACGTTAATTTTTAGATTTGTTCAGCTTCGGGAGGTTTAAGCCGATATTTGGGCAGGTGGATAATTTTTTGTAATTTTGCACCTGATGGAGACAAATAATAATATCGAGCCACGGATGGTGACATTGCGTCGCTTTCTCGATCCCCGAGGCAATCTTTCGGTAATCGAGCAGACGGTCGGGGATTCCTCCGCTGCCGGACATCCCGGCGACGTACCCTTCAAGATCGAGCGTTGCTACTGGGTTTACGACGTTCCAGGGGGCGACAGCCGCGAAGGACATGGCTACCGGCGCAACGAAGAGCTGATCGTGGCCCTTTCCGGTTCGCTGGAGGTGGCCTGCAGTTTCGGGGGCGAGGAACGGGTGTTCCATCTTTCCCGATGCTACGAGGGGGTGTATGTTCCGGCCGGAGTGTGGCGCGAACTGAGGAATTTCTCCACCAATTCAGTCGCTCTCGTAGTGGCTTCGCGCCATTATGAAGAGGATGATTACTTTTTTGAGAAAGAATGAACGGCAATACAGTATTCGACTGCGCGCTGATCGAGCTCAAGCGCCACACGTCGCCGCGACTGGGGAATCTCTCGGTGGTGGAGAGCGGCGAGACGCTCCCCTTCGACGTGAAGCGGGTGTTTCATATCTACGACGTGCCGGGGGGTGCGTCGCGCGGCGGCCATGCCCATATCGCCGTCTATGAATTTATAGTGGCCGCCTCCGGAAGTTTCACGGTGACTGTCGACGACGGCAACCAAAAGCGCACCTTCCTTCTCAACCGTCCATATCAGGGGCTGCTGATAGTCCCCGGCGTGTGGCTCACTCTCCAGGACTTCTCCTCGGGAGCAATCGCCCTGGTCATGACCTCCGATTATTTCGACTCCTCCGACCATATCAAGGACTACGACGAATTCCTGCGTCGCAAAAGGGAAGCGAAGGCTGCGAAACCGGAAGCGCCCGGGCAAGAAGAATCAATGTAATGGAAAACCCAAAAAGCAACATACCCTATCTTGACCTCGGGAAAGTCACGGCATCCTTCGGCGGCGAAATAGAAAGGGCCGTGGAGCGCGTGGTGAAATCGGGGTGGTATCTTCTCGGCAAGGAGACAGCCTCCTTCGAACGCGAATATGCCGATTATCTCGGTGCGAAGCATTGCGTGGGGACAGGCAACGGCCTCGACGCGCTGACGCTCATCTACCGCGCCTATATTGAACTCGGCCGGCTCCGACCGGGAGATGAGGTGATAGTTCCGGCCAACACGTTCGTGGCCTCGATACTCGCCATTTCGGAAAACAACCTCGTTCCGGTGCTCGTGGAACCCGATCCTGAAACCCTCAACCTTGATCCTGAGAGGATAGAGGAGGCGATAACTCCCCGAACGAAAGCGATCATGCTCGTTCATCTCTATGGCCGCAACGCCTACACGGAGAAGATCGGGGAAATATGCCGTCGCCATAATCTCCTGCTTATAGAAGACAACGCCCAGGCCCATGGTTGTCTGTATGAAGGGAAGCGCACGGGAACATTCGGAGACGCAGCGGGCCATAGTTTCTATCCGGGCAAAAATCTCGGTGCGCTGGGCGATGCAGGCGCGGTGACTACCGACGATGCCGAACTGGCCGGCACGGTGCGCAAGCTGGCCAACTACGGTTCGGCCCGGAAGTATGTGTTCGAAAGCATTGGTCGCAATTCGCGCCTCGACGAAGTGCAGGCGGCTGTCCTCCGCACGAAGCTTCCGCGCCTCGACGCCGACAACAACCGCCGCAAGGATATTGCGGCCCGCTACATGGCTGAAATCAGCAATCCGGCTGTGAAGCTTCCGAAAGTTTCCGACCGCGACTCACACGTGTTTCACATCTTCCCGCTTCTTTGCGAGCGCCGCGACGAGCTGCAGGCTTACCTTGATTTGCAAGGGATTAAAACGCTGATTCATTATCCGATTCCGCCGCATCAGCAGGAATGCTATCGCCGCAGCGGAGAACTGGTATATGAAGGGGAGTTGCCTGTCACCTGCATGATCCATAGGCAAGAGCTCTCGCTTCCCCTCTCGCAGGTGATGACCGATAAGGAAGTTGACCGCGTGATCGCCGCCGTCAATTCCTTCAAATAAAGCCAATTAAAGGAAATTTTTGCTGTTTGAGATTTTTGCGGATCTCAGACAGCTTATTTTTTGCGGCCGATGAGCCAGACGGGGCGGTAGGTGAGGGTGTGGAGTTCGGCCATATCCTTCAGCGAACGGCCCGACGAAGGGGCCGAACCGCCTACGCCGGTATGTTTCAGATGCATCAGCATCTCCCTCACCGACTTGAATTCCACGATAATATCCTCGGTCTCGATCCTGATGTCGGAGAAATTTCTCTCCATGCAGTCGCGAAGCGTTTCAAGACGTGGATAGATCAGCGGAGAGGGACGCAGCGTGTCGAGTTCCCCCATGTTGCCGGGCAGGAAAGTCGAAACGGCAAATATCCCGCCGGGAGCGAGCGCTCTGCGGCAGTTGTCGATAAAGCGGGGGAGGTCGGCAAACCACTGGATCGCCGAAGCCGAAAGGATGCAGTCGAGGCTTCCCCTGAAATCCTCAATCCATTTTTCAGCGTCACCTTTCACGTAGGTCTCCTTCCCGGCGATTCCGAAGGGCCCGCAGTCGGTTATGTCGACGAAGCAGGCTTCCGACGGGTGGAGGAACCGGGCGTATTCGCGGGTGAAAAGGCCTGTGCCGCAGCCGATTTCCAGAATGCGGCAATCCGGGGTCTGAGGCGTCGCGTCGAGCGCCGATTTGAGCATCAGGGCGAGCCTTACGGCCACCGCGTGCTGTGCGATTGCGTGGGTGTCGTAGGAGGAGGCTGCCTTTGAAAAACGGCGGGAGACTTTCCCGGTGTCGGGGATGGCGGCGGCGAGTATGTCGCCCAGCGGTATCCAGTGCGCCCCGCTTACTCTGACAAGCTCCACTTCCGGCTCCTCTTTCCAATAAGCGAGCAGATTTGCCGGTGGGAAAATGCGGTCGGCGTCGCTTGCGTAAGCGCGAGTCCAGGGGAGGCGTGCCGGCCGGCGGCCGGCGGCGGTTTCGTTTGTTGCCTCGTTGGCGGCGATTTCTTCCAGACCCTTTTTCAGCGCCGGAATGTCGTCGCAGCTGTCGTCGGGGAAATAGTTGGCGAAAGTTTCGGCATCGGGCATCATGCGGCGACGGAACTTCATGAGGTTGCGGCGGTCGAGTGCGGCGGCCGTTCCCTGAAAAATAGCCGGCGGAATCCCATATCGCGGATCTACCGGCATCGGAGTGCCGTTGACAGCGAATGCAGCGGTAATCCTCTCGGCGGGAAGGGTGCGTTCGGCGCAGTAAACCCCTAACGACCAGGCAAGAAGATAGACGGTGTAATATTCATCGAGAAAAGAGGTGTCGAGCGTAAGGTCGGCGTAATCATAGACCACAAGGAGGTCCCATCCATCCCTCACGAGAGATGAATAGAAAGCAGGCGCAGTGCTCCAGCCGGAAAAAACGAGCAGCAGTCGGGTGTTGTCGGGATCCTTGCGCAGGAATTGAGTTTTCATTTCGAAGCTTTTCTGATGATTGTCAAAATGCGGTCGATGTCGTCGGCCGAAAGGTCGGCGTTGAGCGAGAACCGGATTCGTTCGCCGCCGGGAGGGACAGTGGGACGCCTTATGGGGAGTGCGATCACGCCGTTCTCCTCCAGTTGTCGGGAAATCGCCACAGCTTTTTCGGCGTCTCCGGTGATCAGCGGCACGATCTGCGACCGCGACGCGCATTCCCGGCCGGTGATCTCCTCCACACCTCCGCGGAATCTTTCCGAAATGGCGGCAAGATGCTCGCGTTCAGCCTTCATCTCCACGAGGCGGGAAACCATCAGTTCGGTCCATGCCGCCACAATCGGCGGCAAAGCGGTGGAGAAAATCAGCGGGCGCGACGTGTTGAGAAGATAGTCGTGAAGGAGTTGTGAAGCTACGATGAAAGCGCCCGCCGACGCGCATGCTTTCCCGAGAGTTCCAACGATGATGTCGATATCATCGGTGAGACCTTTTTCCTCGCAGAGCCCGAGTCCTCGGTCGCCTCTCGTTCCGAAACCGTGGGCCTCGTCGACCACGAGAATCACATTGCCGAATTCGCGCTTGAGAGCAACCAGTTCGGCGAGCGGTGCCGTGTCGCCATCCATGCTGTAGACCGACTCGGCGAGCACTACAAAGCGGTCGTAGCCGAAGCGGTGTTTTTCCAATAGCCGGCGCAGGTGGGCCGGGTCGTTATGGCGCCAGCGCTCGAACTCGCATTTGCGTTGAGACAATCCGTCGATGGTCGAGGCGTGGATCATCTTGTCGGCGAGGAAGAGTGTGCCGGGCACGTTGAGCGCTCCGATCAGTCCGACATTGGCATGGTATCCTGAATTGAAAAGCAGGGCGGGACGGCCATAGAGCGATCCGAGCAAGTTTTCGAGGCTGCAGAAAGCCTTCTGGGAGAGGGCGAGCATCCTCGATGCCGACGCAGAGAAGGGTAGCCATGACTTCTCCTTCAGAAACCGGGCCTTGAACTCGTCGGCGTGGAAGGCGAGAGCCATGTAGTCGTTGGTTGCCAGGTCATAAAAACGGCCCGGGTCGCGATGGGGCGGGATGCGGCGCAGTCGTCCTTCGCTCTCGAATTGCGAAAGGATGCCGCTGTAGGCTTCAAGATGCTCTGTTGTCATTTCTTTTCGACTTCTCCTTTATTGCTTTCTCCTTTATCAGCAGGAAGATACATTTTCTTGAGAATACTGATCAGCGCCCGGGAGAGCTTGACAAGTTGCTCGTCGGTGACGGCCATGTATGGGGGCATGATGTATGCGTTGTGGCCGAAGGGGCGGATCCATACGCCCTCCTCTATGCAATGTTTCTGAAACTCGCCGCAGTCTACATAAGGCTCGACTTCGATCACGCCGATACCACCGAGCACCCTCACATCCCTCACGAATGGTAGCGCTCGGGCCGGCTCGAGTTCGCGGGTCATGATCTGCTCAAGCTCCCTGACTCTCTTCTGCCATGGCTCTGAGAGGAGCAGGCGGGTGGATGCCACCGCTATGGCGCAGGCGAGGGGATTACCCATAAATGTCGGGCCATGCATCATCACCCCCGACTGCGAATTTGAAATCATGTCGGCCACGCGATGGGTTGTGGCTACGGCGGAGAAAGTCATGTAGCCTCCGGTGATCGACTTGCCGATGAGCATGATGTCGGGTTCGACTCCGGCATGTTCCCAGGCGAAGAGTTTGCCGGTGCGGCCGAAACCGGTGGCAATCTCGTCGAAGATGAGCAGAACGTTGTGGCGGTCGCATTCGCGACGCAGTTCGCGCAGATACTGCGGATGGTAGAAACGCATTCCTCCGGCGCCCTGCACAATAGGCTCGAGGATCACGGCGGCCAGCGAGTCGGCGTTCTCCTCTATAAGTTTGCGCATCGGCTCGAAATCGGCGGAACACCACTCGTCGCGGAAACCGCATTGCGGAGCCGGGGCGAAGAAGCGGATCGGTAGGGCCGGACCGAAAGCACCGTGCATTCCGGTGACGGGGTCGCACACCGACATGGCGTTCCATGTGTCACCGTGATAGCCGCTGCGGATGGTTGCGAAATTGCTCTTTTTCGGGTTGTCGAAAGCCTGCACGGCCATCTTCATCGCCACTTCAGTAGCCACCGAACCGGAGTCGGCGTAAAAAATATGCTCCATCGAAGGGGGAAGAATCGACAGAAGAAGCTTGCCGAGCTCTATGGCCGGATCGTGGGTGAGTCCGCCGAACATCACGTGCGACATCCGGTCGATCTGGCGTTTGGCCGCCTCGTTGAGCACGGGATGGTTATAGCCGTGAATCACACACCACCATGACGACATGCCGTCGATCAGCTGCGTGCCGTCGGCGAGCGTGATGATCGCCCCTTCGGCATGGTCTACTTTGTAGGTCGGAAGAGGGTAGTGGGTGGATGTGTATGGATGCCAGAGATGTTCTCTGTCGAAATCGTCGAAATTGCTGTTTTCCGTGTTCATGATATTTGGGTTCATGATATTTCAGTTATACGGGATCGACGTCGTAATAGACAATCGTTCCCTTCATTTCGGGAGTCTGGGCGATCTGTTCGTAAACTCCGCGCAAAATATTTTTAACTTTCTTCATTGACGCCCCGGCCTCCACCTTGAGCATGATCGACTGCAGATACCAGGTGGCCACCCTGGAGACAAACGGCTTTTCAGGGCCGAGCACGCGGTCGCCGAAGACGGCCCGCAGCCTGAGGGCGAGGGTGACTGCCGCCCGGTCGATCATCATCGGGTCTTTGTTTTTCAGAAACACGTTGATCACCCGGGTGAACGGGGGATAGCCATATTTCTTGCGTTCGGCCAGTTCGGTCTTGTAATACCCCTGATAATCATGCGCTTTGACAAACTGCAGCACGGGGTCCTGAGGTTTCGAGGTCTGTATGATGACTTTCCCTTCGCTGTCGCGGCGGCCGGCGCGCCCCGCCACCTGGGCGAGCATGTTGAACGCACGCTCGTTGCTGCGGAAATCGGGGAAATTGAGAAGTGTGTCGGCGTTGACCACACCCACCACGTTGACTTTCTCGAAGTCGAGCCCTTTGGAAATCATCTGGGTGCCGACGAGAATGTCGGTTTTCTTGGCGGCGAATCCTTCGATAATCTCCTGATAGGCATCTTTGTTGCGGGTGGTGTCGAGGTCCATCCGCTGCACCTTGTAGTCGCTGAACTGCTCGTGGATTTCCTCCGCAATGCGTTCGGTGCCGTAGCCGAACTTGTTGATGCCGTTAAGTCCGCATGCCGGACACACCGTGGGGATCACGCGGGTGAAACCGCAATAATGGCAGCGAAGCAGCGACGAGTTCTTGTGATAGACGAGCGATACGTCGCAGTTCTCGCATTTCGGCACCCAGCCGCATTGGCCGCATACCACCACCGGAGCGAATCCGCGGCGGTTCTGGAACACGATCGCCTGCCCCCCTTTCTCAAGTGATGCCTTCATCGACTGCTTGAGAGGGGAGGAGAGGGCGCCGGTGTTGAGCTTTTTCTTGCGCTGCTCCGGCATGTTGACAAGCTCAATGGAGGGTAGGGTGGCGCCCCGGAATCGTTCGGAGAGGGTGACGAGGCCATATTTTCCCGATTGGGCTTTATAATATGTCTCCACAGAAGGGGTGGCTGATCCGAGCACCACTTTTGCACCGTGCATAGTGGCGAGGACGATGGCGGCGTCGCGGGCGTTGTAGCGCGGAGCCGGGTCATATTGCTTGTAGCTGCTTTCGTGTTCCTCGTCGACCACCACGAGGCCGAGGCGGGCGAAGGGGAGGAACACCGATGACCTGACGCCGAGGATCACGAGCGGTTCGTTGCCGGAAAGGAGGCGTTTCCAGATGTCGACGCGTTCGTTGTCGGAGAATTTTGAATGATACACCAGGAGTCGGTCGCCGAAAATGCGGCGCAGGCGGTCGGTGAGCTGGGTGGTGAGCGAAATTTCAGGCACAAGATAGAGCACCTGGTTTCCCTCCTCGAGGGTCTTGGCTATGAGGTGGGAGTAGATCTCGGTCTTGCCGCTTCCGGTGACGCCGTGTAGCAGGGTTACGGCGTTGGCGCGCATCGACTCGGTGATCTCATTGCAGGCTGAGGCCTGCGCCTCGCTGAGCGGGGAGAGGTTGATGGCGGCTGATGCTTTGGCGGAGTTGAAACGGTTGATCGTGCGCTTCTCCATGCGGAATATTCCCTTCTCCTCCATCCGTTTGAGAGTGGCGGCGGTGGCGCCGGTCGCTTCGAGGAGCTGGCGGCGGCTAACGTCGCGGAGTTCGCTGTT